>ENA-OOWH01001664-OOWH01001664.1-human-gut-metagenome-genome-assembly--contig:-NODE-1664-length-12157-cov-4.048835_pt1 | contig 12157 bp, 9 predicted proteins | sample MGYA00241576_ERZ501321 | MGnify/ENA primary metagenome ERZ501321 (study PRJEB25962, sample SAMEA2042733) | human gut metagenome | biome: human gut; feature: human-associated habitat; material: faeces... | reverse complement strand
TTCTCGGTTTCAACTCTTTCATAAAATCACGCTCCCTTTCTCGGTTCCAGCTGCGGCAAACTGCTCACTGGGATAAATACCCCTCTGGCAATATCTTCGGTGCGGATTGCCTGTTTTCTGGCTTCAATCTCCGCTTTTTTCCTGGCTTTGGTGCGCTCCTCATACTCTTTCTGTTTCCCGTTGGCTTTCCGCTTCAAGTAGTTCTGGTGAAGCCTGTCCTTGCGTTCCTCACGCTTACGGAGTTCTTCCAGTTCTTCCGGGGTCAACTCCACTTCGCCAAATGCCGGGGGAACGAACCTGCCTACAAAATTGAAGTACACCTCAATTTCCTGCGTGGTCTGGGTGCTGCCCTTGCGGTCACGCTCATGGACAAGGATTTTGTCGATAAACTCGTTGAGCATGGTAATGGTCAGGTTGTCAAAGCTCTGATACTTGTCAATCAGAGAGATAAAATTCTGCGCTGATTTTTTGTTCTTCTCATAGGCAGTAAGGCTGGCTTCCAGAGAAGATATTTCATCTGTCAGTTCGGCTTGTTCCTTGCCGTACTGTGCGTCCAGCGTGGCATAGCGGCTGTCCGGCAGCTTGCCCAGAATGTTGTCCTCATAGATTTTGCAAAGCAGAACTTCCAGTTCTTTCAGCCTGTTTTTGGCGGTGGCAAGGCGGGTCTTTTTCTTTCTGACTTCTGCTGTCTGTTGACTGTTCTGTGCTTCCTGCACCACCCGGATAAACTCGGCTCTGTCATGCCTTGCATATTCGGCAATCGCTTTCAAAAGCTCGGAAATCAGTTCCAGAACCACCGATTCATTGATACGGTGCTGGGTCTTGCACAACACACCCACCGGGACTTTGCTGTACTGGGAACAGGTGTACTGGGAAATCCGCTTGCCGTTGTTGGTGCGGTGGACATACATCTTGCCGCCGCAATCGGCACAATAGAGCAACCCGGTCAGCGGTGCGGTCTCGCCCCAGCCGTTGGGATAGCGGCGGACATTGCTGCGGATTTTCTGTACAAGGTCAAAGGTCTGCTGGTCAATGATGGCTTCATGGGTATTTTCAAAGATTGTCCATTCGTCCTCGGAAACATAGTGGCTTTTCTTGTCCTTGTAGTGCTTGCGGGTCTTGAAGTTGACCGTATGCCCCAGATACTCACGCTTTTTCAGGATTTCCACCACCGTAGAGGAACCCCAGCCGTAAATATCCTTAAAAGTCTTGTTCTTGTTCACACCCTCGCCATGCTGGGCAAGATAGGCAGAGGGGATAAGGACTTGTTCCTCTGACAGCTTCTTGGCAATCTGGTAGGGTCCCAGTCCATCAATGGTCATCTGGTAGATACGCTTCACGACCTCAGCGGCTTCCTTGTCTACAATCCACTGGTCTCTGGTTTCGTTCCAGAGATAGCCGTAGATGACTGTCCCGGTCAGGTGCTTGCCGGATTTGCCCTTTGCCTGAAAGGTGGAACGGATTTTCCGGCTTGTATCACGGCAATAAAATTCGTTCATGATGTTCCGAAACGGCGTGAAATCATCGTCCCCTCTGGCACTGTCCACACCGTCATTGACCGCAATCAGACGGACACCTTTCTGCCGGAGAATTTCCATAATCTGACCGACTTTCAGATAGTCACGACCCATGCGACTCATGTCCTTTAGGCACAAATATTCCACATTACCTGCCTCGACTTCTTTCATCAGAGCCATAAAGCCGGGACGGTCAAAACGGGTTCCGCTGATACCATCATCGGTAAAGTGGACAGGGTTCGGGAAACCATGCTGGGCAGCATAGCTTTCGAGGAGCTTTTTTTGATTTGCTATACTGTTGCTCTCGCCCTGCTGGTCATCGTCACGGCTGAGACGCTCATACAGGGCGGTAATCTTTCTCTTGCTCATTTTCTTGCACTCCTTTCTCACAAGCTGTGTGTTTTAAGCGGCTTCCTAATCGACTGATTAAGAAGTCTCTTAAAGCATACAACTCCCGCCGCCAATTTATATTTTCGGTACTGCTTCACCGCGAAATGGTCGGGGTCGCGTTCTTCCAAGTCGGCAAACAGCAAATCGACGGGGCTTTGATATTCCTCGTCGTCCTCGCGGGCTTCGCTGGCGTTGATAAGTTCCAACAGGGTAATAAAGTTCATTTCCTCGGCGGGGGCTTCGTACCAGATGTAGCCCACCAACGCGCAATACAAAAGCCGTTCTGCCTTTACCCAAAAATCCTCCGCGCTTTTTTCTCCCTCACCTTTGGTATTCGCTATCAACGTATTTACCAGCTTCAAAATATCTTTCTCGCTGCGGATATACACAAAGGGGTTGTAGTGCATAGATTTTTTGAAGTTAATCGTATTCAGTACCTTAATGCGGTAGCCCGCCCGTTGCAGCAGCTTCCCGCACTCAATCAAAACCGTACCTTTCGGGTCGGTTAAGACGTAAGAGGAATGAAGCTGCATTAGATTAGGTTTGACAAAAAATCTTGTTTTTCCGCTGCCGCTGCCGCCGATCACGACGACGTTCTTATTTCTCGCGTACTTCGGCTGCTTCGGGCGGCTGTTCATGGTAAGCCGTTCCGTCTGCGTCAAAATGATGTTGTTTTGGAAATCCGGGTCTATGTAGGGCTTTATATCTTCGGCGTTTCCCCATCGGGCAGAGCCGTACTCCGCGCCCTTGCGGTATTTCTTCGCGTTTTTCCCTTTGACATAGACTATCAAGCGGATAATCACCGCACCGACAATGCCGACAAGCAAATCCAACGGGTAAACGCTCGGCAAGGCGTTTTCAAAGGCTGCGGAAAATCCTTGTGTGATATTCAGTATCTTTGCAGAAATATCCGCGCCGGGGGCAAGCCGCACCGCCTGTCCGACTTTATCAAAGAGATAGACAAAGAACACATAGGGGATATTCGGAAGTATCAGCTTTTTGTAGTTGATCTGCTTCATATCTCGCGCCCCCTGTCCATTTTCTTTACCTTGTCGCGGGCGGCGTTAAGCTGCTTCGCCTTGTCCTTTGCAGCGGCAAGGGCTTTGCGGATAGAGGGCTTTTTCTCCCGGTTCAGCTTCTTTGCGGAAAACTCTTGAAACGCTGCGGTCATAACGTCCGCGTCCCGGCCTTTGAAAAACACAAGGTAACGGGTCTGCTCGCCCTTAACCTTTTTTAGCGAAAAATCTATGTTGTATTTCTTCGCCGTACTCTCAAAGGCTTTAATATTGCTGTCGGTGATCTCGATGTTGGAAACACCCGCGTTCTGCTTCATAAGCTGCCGCATGGTCTGTTTCCCATGCGCGGGTTTGCTTTTCTGCTCCAAAAACTTTTGGATTGCTTTCTGTAACGCCTGTTCGGTAAGCCGCGCCGCGCCTTTTCCCACTTTGACGTATAGGGCAATCGTTTTTTGGGTTACTTCCTCCTGCAAGGTATCAACTCCTTTCCCGGTAAAGTGCGGCTATGCTCATTCGCCGCCGTATAAGTCGTGATTGACAAGGGCGGTATAGTAGCTGTCAATGGTACTCGGCGCGTTGAACAGCACCGCTTTTAGATACTGCTTGATGTTGCGCACTTTGGTTGTGTTCTCCCTCATGCAATCCAAAACAAACTCAATATGGCTGCTGTTCAGCTTCAAAAACTTGGATTTCACCAATTCGGCGGGGTAGTCGTCCCCGGCAATACGGATTGTCTTTCGGGCTGTGCAGACGGTTTCCAGCATAAGGTCAACAATCTCGTCCAAACGGTCTTTGTCAATTTTGCAGTTTTGAATGAGATGGTCGTATTCGATATTGTCCTTGATAATCTCCCTGTAAATCTCTACTGCGCTATTGCTTTTCGCTTCCGTTCTTTTCCTTTCCGGCGGCGTAGCCGCTTCGCCATGCGCAAAGGGCAAGGGGTTTAGGGAATGGAAAGGAATGGAATCGGTACTTGATAAATCAGTAATTGATTGTTCTTTACTTAATATATCTTTATTTAATTGCGTTGGATTTTCCAACGTAGGTTTTTCCTGCGTAGGTTTTTCCAACGTTGGATTATCCAATGTTGGATTTTCCAATGTAGGTAAATCCAATATAGGCGGCTGTCCGCCGCTGGTAGCTGCTTCCGGCTCTCGCGGCTGCGGCTGCTCGTATATGACGTAATCTGCGCCCCGCAAGCGTCCCTTTTCGTCGCGCTCCCGGCTGCGCACGATATATCCGGCTTTTTCGAGTTCCTTTACCGCTTCGCGGATTGCGTCGATCTTCTCCCGGTTGATATGGGATAAGCCCGCAAGGGTATAATCCCAATCTTCGGGCAGCGAAAGCATTTGCGACAACAAGCCCTTTGCCTTTAAGGACAATTCCTTGTTTCGCAAGTGGTGGTTGCTCATAACGGTATATCCCGTATTTCGCTCCACTCTGAAAACTGCCATATTTCCTCACTTCCTCTCTTGGTATGCGTGGACAATTAGAAAGCCGTTTTCGGCTGTTTTGGTATTGCAATATGCCCTTTGCCGTTTTCGCGTCTGCAAAGCCGCATGGCACAAGGGCTTTTGCCCGTCTATTTGTCCATGCTGGCGTGCGTTTTCCGCGTCCTTTTGCCGGGGCAATAGGGACACTCTTTGAAAACGCAAAACTCATATTTCCACCCGGGGCGGTAGAAACGGCAAGTGCCGCAATCTTCATCATCTCCGGCACAACCGGATTGATAGCGGTCAAATCCCGGCTTCTGCTGCATGAGCAATTCAAACGCCCGCTGCTTGCCCTTTGTGAAATACATTCCGGCTGCACCTCCTTTCCTGCGGGCATAAAAAAACGGCGTTACTTTCTCCCCCAAAGGGGTTAAGGTAACGCCGTTTGTGTGCGTATTCAGTTTTTAACACATTCCCTGTCTATCCGCTGTCCGCAAAACCATTGATTTTATTAGCTTTTTGCCGCTATCGCTATCACACCTCATTATTGAACCGCCCGGAGTTTTGATATAACGAGCAACAAGCGTTACATCTGAATTTTGTGTAACTGCACCTGTCAAACTGCTCATATTTGAAGGATTGATTGCCTTGTAATCACCATCAATAAGACGATACCAACCAACAAATGTGTATGCTGCAGTTGAAGTTGCATTAACTTCAAACTTATAATCCTGAGTATTATCAACAGTAGTAGTAAGTTTTCTTACGCTATCCACTGGATCGGTAAAGTATGCACTTGCTCCTGTTGTCGTACCGAGAATTGATGAAGGTTCATCATTAGCAAATGTATCTTCATGGAAATCGCCTACTTTGTAGTCATCAAGTGTATTTGCATACTGAATCTTGATTTCACCGGTGATTTCCTGTTGATTCTGAGAATAGTACCAACGACCGTCAAGACGGTTACCCTTCTCACCACCGCCTGTGATAGCTGCCTCAAAGTTAATCCGAGCATAAACATCTTTATAATTTTGATATAAAGTTTTAAATGTTTTCCAATAAGTATCTCTATCTGTCTTACCGGGGAGGAAGTCAGCAGGAGTTGATGCAGAATCAATGGATTTTTTTATTTGCTCATCGGACTTGCCAAGGGCATACAAGAGAGCTGATGACGGAATAGTAGCCACTCTATCGCCATCCTTGTTATAAATGCTCCAAGCAGTTGCATATTTACCGATGTAGTTATTCTGGTAACCGTCCGAAATAATTGAAAGATAATTACCCTGACTGGTTACACTCTGAGTGTCCTTATAGTCAAGCTTCTTATTATCAATTATATTACCAAAAATATCTGTCGGATAATTCTGGTAGTCGAGGAATACTTCCCAACCGGCATCATCAGCTTTAGAATCAGCAAATTTATCAGCCGGTTCATTATTAAATTCATTATACTTAAAACGATAAATAATGTTCTCAGCATTAACACCGCTATCAGCTATCTTAACAAAATCATAGTAATCGTATGTCTGTGCATTATCTTCTTTCTGATTTTTACCGTTATATTCACTATGAACATCGTCCCAAACATAGTTATTAAGCGTCATACCTGTAATTTTTTCTGTGGTACCACCATTGACTATAGATTTAGGAATCTGAGTAAAGATAGAACCGTTGTAGTCAACCATTGGTTGTCCGGGGTAATAGCCTAATGCTTCTAATGTTGTCTTACCACTACCATAATATACATAACATGAAGGAGTATTGCCCCATATTTGTTTTGCAGAATCGTAGTTCTCAATGTAGAAATACACAGGAGTGATTTCAAGCTTTGAACCATAAATCTCTTGATTTACTTTAAAAGTATAAGTATATTCATAACTACTATGATTTTCACCTTCAGTCTGTGAAAGGACTCCGCCAAAGATACCGTTTACGCTGAATCCCTTTACATAGTAATCACTGCCATTGTGACCTGCAAAGGTTGCGTCAGGGTTAATTGTGGTTTTAACGGTTACTGTTGAGCCATAAGGAACTCTTTTAGCAGTAACAGCACGATTTTCACCATCAGTCTTGCGTGAATCAGATGCAGTAATTATTTTATCATCAGGAGTTGTTATTGAAAGAGTTGTATCACCTAAAACAACGGTAGTTTTTTTATCACCAGTATTAGTAAAGCCAGCACGAATTGTACCGTCTTTTGCCGTGATTTCAACAGTATTAGCAGGTGCTACATCAAAAGTAGGCTCACAAGAATAAGTTACTTTCCCATTAGAAGGATCAATATCTGAAACAATAATTTTGAATCCAAGCAAATCATCATTTCCGTTCCAAATTTTTGGAACCTTTGTATTATTATTGCTACCACTAATAACACTATTGTTGCTTTGAAAATAAAAATTGTTTTTAGCGACTTCATTAATTGTTACATTGGTATCTCCAGGTGTAACGCCACTTGTTGTATTACTTGTAGAGAATACAAAGAAACAATCTTTCTCCTTAACTATATTGTCAGTTGCAACATCAAACTTTGCGTAATACTTACCATCATCCGTTAAATAAAGCTTTTTAGCTTGGTACTCGGAAAATTTAGCATCATTTCCCCAAAGGATATAGTAGTCGGGTTGTGTACCTGAATCTTCTGCTTTAAAGTTAGCGGTTACGGTTGTATCAGCTGTAATCTTAAGAGAAAGTGAAGAACCGGTACGAGTTTCTGATTTATCATTAACCGTTACAGTCCAGTCGGAAAGAGCGTAGCCATTGTTTGGTTTTGCAGTGAATGTTACTTCATCGCCCACGTTTACTGTTTCACCGGAAGTGAAAGCAGCTTCGTTGTGTTTAGCAGAAACAGTACCGTAATCACTGTTATTTGAATTGAATGTTACTTTAACCGGATTGGAAACAGGTTGATTCATAGCTACAATAAATGTTGTTGCATCGGACACAGCCGTAAATTCTGCACCGGTTTCAGTTCCACTTTGCGTTCCGTATGTAATTTTATTGAGAGTATAACCGTTTTCGCCCGTAACTTTAACCGTGAATGAAGATCCTACTTTGATATCAAATGACTGACCCTCGTTGTAGGTCGTAGAATTTGCAGTAGCTGTTACAATTGCGTTTTCAACTGTAGGAACATTGATCTTTGCATTTCCAACAGGGGTTGATGTATTTCTGCTGATAACAACAGTCTTTTCAGGGGTAAATGTAAACTTAACATCTGTATTTTCCTTTTGGAAAGAAACTCGAGCCAAGTAACAACCATTGTTTTCCTGTACGTCAATATCACTTGTAAAGTCTGAAGTTTCAGATCTTAAATTTTCTCTAACTTCATTTTCCGATGACCAAATTGTCGATTCTTTTACTGAATTAGGACTTTTATTGATTGTAAAGTAGTAGTTCCAACCGTATTTTGGAAAACTCACATTACCAACATAAGAACCATTTGAATAAGTCAATTCGGTGGAAGTCCATGCATTTGCATCGGTTACATTATCAGATTCTGATGTCCAAAGATAATATGTAGCTTCTGTCGAACCACCGCCTGAACCACCTGAACCGCCTGAACCGCCTGAATAGGTTGACCATGCATTTGTATAATTATTGTACATCTGATTATCAGTAATTGGATAATCAAATTTAGCGGACTGTGTAGAACCATTTCCATTGTCATTAAAAATAATATTAGAATAACCAGTTGAAGGTGTAAAAGAATATACATCAAAACCATCCTTAGTACCTTCCTTAGTCATAGCTATTCCAGGCCATTTTCCATTCTCGTTACTACCATCCCAACAGTAAGCACATGGTGTTTCCCAATTAGCTGCATTTAACAAAAATACCTTCTTTGTACTTGTAGCCGCATTAACTGTTGAAACAGTGCCGATAAGCATTGTTGACAGAAGCATCATTACCGCAAGGATGACGGGAACAGTGCTTCTGCCAAATGAGAAATTTTCGTTTTCATAATTATTACCTCCATAACCGAATATTTTGGTTTTGGTTAGGTTCGGGTTCGACCTTTACCGCCTGACCAACGGTGAAACATAATCGGTAAAGCCACGGGATTTTGCAGTTAATTTACAAAAAAACAACGAGAATTCAGCCGAAAATTGTATCCTTAACCTGTTTCAGTCAAAATGTGGACACTAACCCATATTCTTTATAGTAGGTTATACCATTTTAGATTGATTTTTTCAATTAGGTTGCAATAATTTTATTGTGTTTGTTTAATGTGATAGTTTTGTGTTTGTTTTTACATTCAGTTTTGCCGTTTTGACAAGATAAATTTATGTTATGCACAAGTTATGGTGCATTTTTTGTAGAATTCGTCTATATATCGGTGTTTTTAATTATTCCGATTAAGAAATTGTTATGCCGTGTGTTACAAATTTGATAATGTTATTTTGCTGATAGTTCAATATTTGAATGTTGTACAGTAACATTATAAAATCAGTTTGACGGAAAATTTTCTGCCTTTGCTTGACGGCAGTCCAACGGACACAGCTACTGGTAACCGTGCATAGTTTAATATACAAATAAAAATGCCCGACTGCTGTGTCGGGCATTTTGTTTGAGATTATATATTTTTGATTATTTATCCTTACTTAAAAGCATACGGTCATTTTCAAGCTTTGAACCGCTTGCTTTTTCAAACATCTCGAGGAGGTGTTCAACCGTAAGATTTTTCTTTTCTTCACCTGAGATATCGAGGATAATTTTGCCGTCACTCATCATAATAAGACGGTTGCCGTGAGTAATTGCGTCATGCATATTATGAGTTACCATAAGCGCCGTAAGGTTGTTTTCGGCAATGATTTTGTCGGAAAGCTCAAGCACCTTTGCGGCTGTTTTCGGGTCAAGGGCGGCTGTATGCTCGTCAAGCAGGAGAAGCTTGGGCTTTTTGATTGTTGCCATAAGGAGTGTTATTGCCTGACGCTGACCGCCTGAGAGAAGTCCTACTTTTGATGACATTCTGTCCTCAAGTCCGAGGTCGAACTCTGCAAGCATCTGACGGTAACGGATTCTTTCGTCAGCCTTTACACCCCATGAAAGTCCTCTTTTTTTGCCTCGTCTTGCGGCAATTGCGAGGTTTTCTATAATTTCCATATCGGCTACCGTACCTGTCATCGGGTCCTGAAATACTCTGCCGAGGTACGGCGCTCTTTTATGCTCGGGCAATGCGGAAATATCCTTGCCGTCAATAAGAATCTGACCGCAGTCAACAGGCCACACGCCTGCAATTGCGTTGAGTGTTGTTGACTTGCCTGCACCGTTACCGCCGATTACCGTACAAAAATCGCCGTCATTGAGGGTGAGATTAACTCCGCAGAGTGCCTGCTTTTCGTTTACTGTGCCTTTATTAAAGGTTTTCCATACATTCTTGATTTCAAGCATTCTTAACCCTCCTTCTGTGCGTTTTTAGCATTCATTTTTGCAACTTTCTTGAATGAAGTCTTTCTCTTTTTCTGGAGATACGGAACTGCAAGGAAGATTGCAACGATAATTGCCGTGAAGAGCTTTGTATCGTCTGTCGGCATCTTGAGCCAGAGTACGATACCCATTGCGATATAATAAAGGATACCGCCGACAATTACAAAGACCATTCTGATGATGAAATTCATGTGCTTGCGGAAAATTGCCTCACCGAGAACTTCACCGATGATTACAGCGGCAAGACCGATTACGATTGCGCCTCTGCCCATGTTGATATCAGCAAAGCCCTGATACTGAGCAAAAAGTGAACCCGAAAGTGCAACGAGTCCGTTTGAAAGTGCAAGAGCAATTACCTTTGTAAAATTGATGTTAATGCCCTGTGCCTTGCTCATTGCAGGGTTTGAACCTGTTGAACGGATTGTTGAACCTTGTTCCGTGCCGAAATACCAATACATTGCGGCAATTACAACGGCACAAATTCCAAGACCTACGAGAATTGCCATATTTATATTACTTGCAGAAACAACAAGCGTATAGTTTCTGTAGCTGATTGGGAGGTTTGATTTTCCCATAATATTCAGGTTAATTGAATAAAGAGCAATCTGTGTGAGGATACCTGCGAGAATGTCGGGGATTCCGAGAAGCGTGTGAAGAAGTCCCGTTACAAGACCTGCCGCAAGACCTGCAAGGATTGCTACGATGATTGTTGCCCAAACGGGACAGCCGTTGATGAGCATAACTGCGGTTACTGCACCGCCTGTTGCAAATGAACCGTCAACGCTGAGGTCGGCAAAGTTCAAAAGCTTAAAGGTGAGAAATACACCGAGTCCCATAAGTCCCCAGATTATACCCTGAGCAATATTACCAGGAAGTGCGGATAAAAAGCTCATTGGATTAAGAGAACCGAAGTAGTTTGCTAAAAAATCCATAAAAACCACCTATACATAAAATATCGGGGTGTCGCTTGCACGGCACCCCTGCCAATATTATTTTTCCGAATATGAATTATTCTGCTTTGATTTCTGTGTAACCGTCGGGAACTTTGATTCCGTATGTGTCACAACGATCTTTGATATATTCTTTTGTTACATTCGGAGCAGCCTCAACCTTCATCTTTGTGATGTCCTCGCCATTTACAAGAATGTTGTAAGCCATTTCGCCTGTTTTTCTGCCGAGTTCATCATAGCTGATTGAAAGTGTTGCAACACCGCAGCCCTTGCAGATGCCTTCTTCGCCGGCAACAATAGGAGTTTTTGCGGCTGTGGCAACATTGTCGATGATACCTGTGTTAGATGCCGCTGTGTTATCTGTCGGGATGTAAAGAACATCGCTCTCGTCACAGGCAGTCTTTGCAACTGCGGCAACATCGTTTGAATCTGCAAATGAATATGATTTTACAGTATAGCCTGCATCCTTGAAATAAGGAGTGATTGTATCGCACTGATACTTTGAGTTAGCCTCAGCCGAGCAGTAGAGAATTCCGACATTCTTTGCATCGGGGAAAAGCTCCTTGAGCATTGCCGCCTGCTGATCAAGCGGAGCAAGGTCTGTTGTACCCGAAACATTCATACCCGAAATGCCGTTCCAATCAGACTTGTCGAGCGCTGTGCCGTAGTCTGTGATTGAAGTACCGAGAATCGGAATATTCGGTGTTGCTGTGTATGCTGCCTGAAGTGCGGCAGTACCGTTGCCGAGAATAAGGTCATAGTTTGAAGAAACAAACTGGTTACAGATTGTAGCGCAGGTTGCGGAATCGCCCTGAGCGTTCTGCTCGTCAAACTTTACATTGTCTGCACCGAGTTTCTCAGTAAGATAGTCTTTAAAGCCTTTTGTTGCGGCATCAAGAGCCTCATGCTGAACAAGCTGACAGATACCGATATTGTAAACCTTACCGTCCGTGCCTGAATTATCTGCCTTTGAGCTCTCTGCAGAACCGCCGCATCCTGCAAATGCGAGTGACATAGAAGCCGCCGCAAGAGCAACTGCGACAATTTTTTTAGCTTTTTTCATTTTAATTTCCTCCTAAGCTTTCAGCACTTTCACGCTGTAAAGCATCATATACTTCTGCACTTTTATGCAATAAAGTGTTTTAACAACATAAATTATAATACAAAAAAACGAAATTTTCAATAGCTTTCACTAATTTTTATTACAAATAACTGAAATAAAAGTTTGTTTTTGGTTATTTTGCCACCACATTTTCGTCACCAAGCTGATATTTGAGTTCTTTTATCATTACAGGATTGATATCAACCCACATTGACGAGGGGGCTTTGACCTTTCTTTTAGTGTCGGTAAGATAGAAAATAACAGGCGTTCTGCCGTCAAAAATGTCAAGAACACGCTTTGCACGGTTGTATTTGTCGGTATT
>ENA-OOWH01001659-OOWH01001659.1-human-gut-metagenome-genome-assembly--contig:-NODE-1659-length-12204-cov-1.776525_pt1 | contig 12204 bp, 11 predicted proteins | sample MGYA00241576_ERZ501321 | MGnify/ENA primary metagenome ERZ501321 (study PRJEB25962, sample SAMEA2042733) | human gut metagenome | biome: human gut; feature: human-associated habitat; material: faeces... | reverse complement strand
GTAGGTGGCATTGTTTTTGGTTCGGCGTACACAAAACAGTTTGATGTTGAAGTGATATCGATTGAGAAAATTGAAGATCTACCGAGACTTCAGGGATCAAAATATGTACAGAGCAGCATGAACAGCAGCTTTCTGAAGATAAAGAGCGAGTTGCAGGCCGGTCGAACGGTTTTATTCTGTGGTGTTCCTTGCCAAGTCGAGGCTTTGAAACGATTTCTTGGAAGAAGCTATGAGAATCTTTTGCTGGTAGATATAGTGTGCCATGGTGTTCCGAGCAATCGAATGCTGAAAGATTATCTCGCTTTCCTGGCTGATAAAAAACAGATGGAGGTTCAGTCCATTCAGTTCCGCACAAAGACAAAAGGACAAAATGTGTATGGCGAAATTGCCTACCGGCAAGAACCTTTGATCTCCTATAAATCTTCTTATTATAAACTTTTCCTGAACTGTCAGACTTTTCGAGACAGCTGCTACCACTGTAAGTTTGCGGGAACAAAACGCCCGGGCGATATTTCCTTGTGTGATTACTGGGGAATTGAAGACGAGCATCCTGACTTCGTGAAGGAAGTAGAAAAGGAAGGCTTGGCTGGAATCTCAGCAATCATGGTGAATACGAATGCCGGATTAGCCTTTTTTGAACGATTGAAACAAGAATTTCTACTGAGGGAATCCACAGTGGAACAGGTGGCAAAGCATAATCCGCAGCTGCAGGTACCATCTGTTGAAACAGCAGAACGAAAGCAAGTACTGGATTGTTATCGGCAAAGCGGTTATCAGGGCGTGGATGACTTCTACTTTAAAAAATATCGAATGAAGATCCTGGCAAGTGATATTGGGCAGGTACTGCCTAATTCTTGGAAGAAGAAGATTCTTCAAGTAATTCGGGGTAAAAAATGAAAACAGGAACGATTACTTTTCATGCGCCAAATAATAATGGCTCTTTTTTGCAGGCTTATGCGCTTCAGCAGATCCTTGTGAAAGAACTGGGCGTAGATAATGAGATCATAGATTTTCGGTCTGTAAAACAAACAAATCAATATAAGACATTTCGCCCGATACGATGCAAAAATGATTTGTTAAAGAATTTGGCATCTCTACCGCATTATCGCAAATTAAATATTCGATACGCACGGTTCGAAGATATGCGGAATCGGTATCTGATGAAAACCGGGTGTATTGTTTCAGAGGAGGATACCCTGAAACAAGCGAGTAAGTACGATGTCCTTATTGCGGGAAGTGATCAGATTTGGAATACAGGCGCGCCAGATTTCTCGCCTGCTTACTTTCTGCCTAATGTGGATAAGAGAAAAATTGCCTACGCAGTTTCCTGTGGTTCCGTGGCAAGTTCAGCGGGCCTAAAAGAATACGAAGGTACAATTAATACTTTTGAGGGAATTTCTGTAAGAGAGGAAGCCGTAAAAAAGCAACTTCAATCGATTTACAATGGTGAAATCGGAGTAGTTCTTGATCCGACATTGCTTTTGGATGAGACGGATTATCAGCCACTGTATCAAAAGGCTTCTGTGGTAGAAGGAGATTACATTTTTTACTATTCTATCACTTATAGCAAAGATTCCTTGAAGGCCGTTCAAAAACTGTCTGAAAAAACTGGCCTGCCAGTTTACACAGTGTTTACGAGTTTTCATACAAGCCTGAGTGAACGATATGGAGTAAAAGTATTATATGATGGCGGTCCAAGTGAGTTCTTAAATCTTCTCGCTCACGCAAAAATCGTGGCTACAAATTCTTTCCATGGAACGGCGTTCTCACTCATTTTCCATAAGAACTTTTACCATCTTTGCGATATGGAAGGTGAAAAGATGAAAAAGGATGACCGTATCGATGGAATCCTGGAGCGGCTTGGATTGGCAAGCAGAAATTACTGTTATCAGCAGGAACAGTTACTTCCTGATTTGACGTATGAGAAAGCTGACATTCAAATGCAGCAACTTAGAAAAGAGTCCCTTGAGTGGCTCAAAACAGCACTTGGATGCTAAATCAAGGATGCATGGAGGAATAGCTATGCGGCTTGCAATTCTTTTGATGGTTCATAAGAATCTGGAACAGGTGCAAATGCTGATTTCTGCGTTGCAGCATCCAGATATTACGATTTTTGTTCATGCGGACAAAAAAATGCCGGGTGATATACAGAGTCTCACTCAGTCAAACGTTGTAGTTTTGCCTGAATCCAAAAGAGTTGATGTAAAGTGGGCACAGGTATCTCAGGTTGAGGCAACGCTGAATTTAATTGAGGCCGCCCGGAGTTATGGAGAATTTGATTATTACTGGCTCTGCAGCGGCCAGGACTTCCCGCTGGTTGAGGCTGAAACAATCGTTGATTTTCTTAAGAGAGCGAAAAACAAAAATTTCATCAATTTCTTTACATCCAAAGAGAACCGCCTGGGAAGAGACAATCACTATGATAAGCGAAATCAGATCGTATTTCCCAGATGGCTTGTGAGCCCGAAATCTCAACTGCGAATTTTGAAAAGAATCTATATTGAGGTTACGGGAGGGTACAACAGAACATTTGCATTTTTTCGGAGAAAGGATGCACCGTGTGAGCATTTCTACTTTGGCGCGACATGGTGGTGCCTGAACAGAAAAACAATAGAGTGGATGAGTGCCTATAATAATGAACACCCAGCATATTATAGGTTTTATGAAACTTGCTTATGTCCGGACGAGAGCTTCTTTCATACATTGGTAATGCTTTCGCCTTATCGAAATGATGTTGAAGATTATCTTCATTATGTTGATTGGTCCGAAGGAAAGAGTAGTCCTAGGACATTTAAGAGTTCGGATTATGAGGCGATTATCCACAGCGGAAAGCTGATGGCTCGAAAGTTTGATGTGGGCGTAGATAGAGAAATACTTGAAAGAATGTACAAAGACCGATTGGCGGGGGAGGGAAGAAAGTGATAAATGTACTTATCCTAATTCATAACTTGCGAGTTGCGAATGGTGTTGCTAGCTTTGCGATGAATTACTTTAGAGACCTTGATCAAAGCGAAATTCATGTGGACTTTGCTTTGTACGCGAATCGCCCGTCTCCTTATTATGATGAGATAAGAATGCGAGGGAGCGATATTTATATCTTGCCTAAAGTGTCAGATATCAAGGAGCATTTAAAGAAATGCAATGAGATACTTTCCGCAAAAAAATATGATATTGTTCACGATAATACGCTTCATATATCTATTCCTATGATGTTCTGCGCTAAGAAGAAGAACATACCAGTTCGAATCCTTCACAGTCATAATACAAAAATGGGAGAAACATCACAAAAAGAGTTGAGGAATAAAATGATTCTTCCAGTATTACGATCCTTGGCAACGGATTATGTGGCGTGTTCACAATTGGCAGGCGAGGCCATGTTTGGAAAACGAAAGTTTACCGTGATACCAAATGTAATCCAGACTAAAAAATATCGGTTTGACCCTGCTGTTCGTGAACGTGTGCGGCAAGACATGAACGTGCAGGATAAATTGATTGTTGGAACTGTAGGCCGTCTGGCAGAGCAGAAAAATCCTTTTTTTGCGGTCGATGTATTTACGCACTTGCTGAAAGACTTACCCGATGCAGAATACTGGTGGATTGGCAGTGGTCCGCTTCAGGAGCAGGTAAAGGACTATGTGGAGGAAAAGAGCCTTTCAGATCGGGTAAAGCTTTTAGGAAGCCGGAATGATGTACTGGAACTGTATCAGGGAATGGATGCATTCTTGCTGCCTAGCCTGTTTGAAGGGCGGCCGTTGACAGGCGTAGAAGCGCAGGCAATGGGGCTTCCGATGGTTGTTTCCGACACGATTACTGATGAAATGGTATATACCGACCTTGTAGACTATGTAGCTCTTGATGCACCGGTGGAGGTGTGGGTGGAGCATTTGAAAAAGGCACTTAGCTGTAATGTGGAAAGAACAAAATATATCCACGAATTGGAACGTAGCAAGTTTTCTAATGCTGGATGCGGAAAGAAATTGATAGAAATATACAAAAAAATGCTATGATAATCTGGAGGATAAGCAGATGTTTCTATTAGAAAGAACCATAAGTTTGCTGGTTTACGCATTCGCATTGTTCCTCGCATACATCTTAATTGCGAAAGTGGTAAGGGAACAATATAAAGCGGTTCTTCTTTTGTATTTGATTGCTTTGGCAATCTTTGCATTCAACTATAAACCTTATATAACTGCGGATCTTTATAGGTTAAGAGAGTATATTGAGTATTGGATCCACAAGGATTTGAGCGGTGTGCTTAAATATGCAATGGGGAGTAGCACGCCTTCGTGGGTGCTGTATTCCTATGTATTGTCAAGGTTTGGCAACATAAACTGGATCCAAACGATTACATGTCTCTGGTGCTTTGGCAATGTATTCTATATTATCGGCCGAGAAATAGAACGTCTTGAAATTCAGGGTCCATTCAGAAGCATGTTGCTTTTTTATGTAATGGGAGTTGGCGCATTTTATCTCCAGACCATTTCTGGTATCCGGTCAATGTTGGGAATTTCCATTGTTGCTTTTTGTCTATACCGGGAAACCGTAGAAAATAAAAAAGTGGTCTGGCATTTACCATTGTGGTTTTTTGCAGCCTTGCTGCATACTTCCACCATGGTGCTGGTAATATCTCGCTTTTTGTTTCTTTTAATTCAAAGCCAAGGCGCTGCGAAGAAATTTTTGATGGGAATTGTAGTTTTAGCTGGAGCATTGTTTTCATTTAAGTACATGGGCAGTTTCATAAGCGGAAGTTTCGAATATGGAAAAGGGTATCTTACTGATTCGGAAGAATATACATACGTCTGGGAACAAATCATTGGTATAATTGAAACTATCGAAACTGTCTATGTTCTGAGAGCATTCCATCGAACCATATTGTGTGCGCCAGACAGAAAAATGAGTAGCAAAAAAATTCTATATTTGTTTACATTAATTTGGACTGCAATAAGTGTGATTGCGTTACCTTTTAGTTATGCAATATTTAGACGTTACACAATGCTATGCACAATAACTAGCATTCCGCTCGTGTCAGAGTTATTTAAAAATGATAAAGCTGATAAATATCGTAGGGCTCTATTCTATTTTTCATTTATAATTTTTGCCTTGTCCGGAGTTCGTGGAGATTTGTGCGGCTATAAATTCTTTGTACTTGGTTGAAAGGAGCGTGGAGAATTGAAAACGAAGAACGCTAACATTGAATTGATACGAATAGTTGCTATGTTGTTTGTGGTCATACATCACTATTTCCGACATGGGGGGGCACAGTATGGCCTGACTTTGGGACGATAGAGTATATTGTGTATTGGTGTATAGACGCATTTGTATTTGTTTGCGTTAATCTTTTTGTACTGGTTTCTGGCTACTGTTTAGTAACTACAGAATTCAAACTTTCGCGAATTGTAAGATTGTGGGTTGAGGTTGAATTTTATTCGGTTGTTTGCACATTGATTTGCAAGTTTCTCGGAAACGAAATAAGTGTTTCGCAATTATTGAAATCGGCAATTCCTTTTACAACAGAGGCATATTGGTATGTGACGGCCTATGCGATATTGCTGTGTTTTTGCCCATTCATTAATAAACTATTGGATTGTTTGAGTAAACAACAATATATTGCGTTAATCGCAGCCATTAATATAATTTGTGTTATCTTGCCGACAGTTTTGGTTTGGGAAAGAGACCTAATTACAACAGGCATGGATTATGAGTGGCTTATTCCCTTGTATATAATTGGCGGATATATTCGTAAATTCGGAATACCTTGTGGGAAAAATAAGGCTCTCGTGGGATATGTCTTATGTTCTTTGATTACGGGACTGGTAAGAGTTCCATTGGGACTTGTATCAAATCGTATAGTCGGCAGTTATGTCTTATCGGGATTGTTTTTTCGGTACAATTCTATTACGGTTGTAATGGCGTCAGTCTTCTTGTTCTGGTTCCTTTTAAATCTCAATATTGGAGTCCTGCAAATAAAAGTCAATAGGTTTTGCAGAAAAAGTCCAAAAAAATACTCGGCAGATAGCCGAGTGAAAATGCGTACAGCAAACAGGACTCCCTCAAAAATCGGAGGCAGCCAAATGGCATAATGAGCATTACAGATTAGCCTTCTTCGACCTGAGTTGCGCTTTCAGCGGCGTTCAGGCACTCCTTAACGCGAGCATAGTAAATGCGCAGGAATTTGTTCGCGGCAGCGGTAGTGCAAACGAAGAACGGCTTTCCCTCGTCACGTTTCTTAGTGTAGAACTGGTAAACTGCTTCATTTTCAGGCTTACACTTAACGTAAGTAGAAACCACCTGAAAGAGCGCTTTCCTCAGCTGAGGTGACCCGCGCTTAGAAGTTGCCACACTGGAAAGCTGCATCTTGCCGGAGCCAACAACGCCGGGATCTACGCCTGCAAAGGCCACAATAGAACTGCGGTGCAGGAAACGGCGAACATCACCCAGTTCAGCCATGAGATGCGGTCCGGTAGACTTTCCAACGCCGTACATGGCCATAACAGTCTCGTACTCTGGTAACTGCTTGCAGAAATTCAGCATCTCGGCTTCCAGTTTGGACTGGTTTTCGCGCAGTGCAATAAGCTGGTCGGCGGCAACCGTAACCAGTAACCTGGCATTGTTGTCACGCGGCAGCGTGGTGTAAAGCCCGCAGCTGGCTGCGTAGAGAGCATCTGCTGCATCAGCACTAAAATGGTAGCCCTTTCTCTTGCACCATTTTTTGTATCGCTCTCCAAAAGTATCCGGTGACATACGGTTAATGCAGTCGCAATGCCAAAAGGTTCTGTAAAAATCTACCCACTTCAAATGTCCGTCTGCCTTTTCGGGGCTAGAGAACAGCTCGTTTACACCCGGAAAGGTCTTGTCAGACAAAGAAATAAGGTTGTTTGTGAGCATGACAATACTCTTGTTATACAAGTCGCATTGACGTGCGCACAACTTGAGTTGCTGTCTAATTGCTTCCATAGGAGTATATTCCCGCAATGTAGACCAGTTGTCAAGCCCATATTTAGCAATTTTAAGAGCATCTTTCGGATCAGACTTTACTTTGCGCAGAGACCCTGCTCCGCTTTGCTTAATAAGCAATGGGTTCAGGATGCTTACAAAGATTCCTTCGCTGTGAAGCAGCGCTGCTACTGGTTCGTGGTATCTGCCGGTTGCTTCCATTACAACGCGTGTATCCGGCTCCATGCAAAGAACATTCAACGCAAGACGTGACAGTTCAATATCTGAATGCCTTACCTCATATGGCGCGGCAACAAGCTCCCCACCGGGCTTCATGGCAGCTACCATACTCTTACCCTTAGAAACATCGATTCCAACTATGGTCATTCGTTTTCCTCCCAGTTTGAATTTGCAATGGCTTCCGCCTTTTACTTATTGCTTGTTCAATCTCCTAGGGAACACGAACGCACCGCTTTACGGTGGGACTACCTGCGTAAATCGAATGCTGCGAATAAGAACGGCGGCTGACTGACTCCAATGCGGACGTGTGAGTCCAGAATGATAAATGTCAGACCACTACATTCTTATTCTACAGCTTAGGCAACAAGTTGGATAGCAACACGACTGGATGCCGTAGGGCTACCCACAAATATATTGTAGGAAATGATAGATTAAAAAGAGCTATCATCTGGTTCGGTCCACTTACTTTTGCAGTATATCTTATTCACGACAACAGTAATGTTAGAAATATTCTGTGGAAGACTTTACCGATGGAACAACTGTACGCTGGTGGAATAATGATGTATCTTGGCGGTTTAATTGTTATTGCCCCTACGATTTTTGTTGCCTGTTGCGCAATAGAAAAAAGTAGAATTCAAATATTCAATCTAATTGGGATTCAGAAATTCTTACATAAATGGGATTTGCTTTTTGATGAAATAAAAGGCAAATGTCTCTTGTTGGTAAAATAAAGTAGAACTGATAAGGAGAACTTATAGAAAGATGTCAAAGAAGAAAGGCATAATTGGTTCGACATTGCAATTAACGGTTGCAGTGCTCTTTATTAAAGTTTTGGGGCTTGCTAAGAAGTCGATTATTGCAGCAGCTTGTGGTGCGACTGCAGAAACAGACGCATTTTTTATCGCATCAGAAGTGATTGTCGCGTTATGTACTGTCTTCTTTTCGTCTATTTCAATTTCACTGCTCTCAATGCATACCAATCGGTTACTAAAAGAAGGGCGTGATGCATCGAACAATCTTATTAATGCGGTTCTAAAGATATTTATCCCAATTGCTTTTGTTATTACAATTATATTCGTTTCGTTCTCTGACGACATATCCAGAATATTGGCGCCTTCGTATGAGGGAGCCCAGTTGCAGGATTTATCCTCGTATATTCGAATAATAGCGATTGTTTTTGTTTTTAGTTGCTATTACCAGATCATTAATGTTGTACTTGAAACGGATAAAAGATTTCTTCCTGGAAAAGGTCAAGCCTTCTTTCAAAATTTATTTGTTATTGTTTCTGCATTGCTGTTTTATCCTAAGATGGGAATCTCTGCATTGTTATGGGCCTTTGTTTTGGCTGGATTTATTCAATGCATACAAATAACTTGGAATGCCAGAAATTGTTTCAAGTTTAAACTGAAAACCTCAGATGAGATAGCAAGCATTAAGATGCTGATTTCGCTGGCAGGCCCGTTGATTGTAGGCAATGCAATCTACGAAATTAACGATATTGTTGACAAGCAGATTTCATCAGGCTTAGGTCACGGTGGTGTCTCGGTACTATCTTATGGAGCATCCATTAATGAGATCGTTACATCTTTGATTGTTACATCTCTTTCTACGGTTCTTTTTTCCCATTATGCAACATGGATTGCAGAGGGGAAAATTGAAAAGGTAGGGGATAATCTACAACAGTCACTAGAGTATTTGTTCGTAATTATTATGCCGATTATGGTCATGTGTTTTGTAGGTGGTGACCTAATAGTTGGGGTACTATATGGAAGAGGCAGTTTTAGTACGGAAGCTATTTCAAGAACAAATGGAGTTGTTATCGGGTATGCCGCAGGTTTCTTTTTCCAAGCGGCGAGAGCAACTATCGTTAAGGTTTATTATGCTTTTCAAGATACAAAAACCCCAATGATAAATGGAGCAATATCCGTTGGCGTCAATGTCGTTTTGAGCATTACGTTATCAAAATTTCTGGGGGTTACAGGTATAGCTTTGGCAACGAGCATTTCTATGCTTGTTGTTACTGCTTTGCTCCTTCCGGGGGTGAAAAAATACACTCCAAGTTTTTCCATGAAGTCTAGCATTACCGACGGCCTGAAAATTTTATTGGCTTCTGGGATAGTTTGGCTTACAGCAGCCCTTATAAAAACTACATTACAGGGGGATATATATCTGCAGTTTGTGATTATGGGCACCTATATTGTTCTCGCATACGCAGCATTAATCATGCTGCTGAGAGTTAAATGTATAAACCGGATTATAAAACGTTTCAAAGGTGCAAGGTGATAATATGACATACGAAGGGTTCAGACTCAAGGTGAGTAAGTATTGGCGCAAGGGTTTTGCACAAGCGCGCCAAAAAAAGTTGTTGGGTAAAGATTTTACTATTATTTCCAATAACTGTTGGGGCGGGATGATTTACGAGAGTTATAATCTTCCGAAAAACTCCCCAACAGTAGGTTTGTTTTTCTTTGCAGAGGATTACATATGTTTTCTGAAGGATTTGAAGGGATTCGTAAGAGCTCATCTCAAATTTATTAGGCCAGAAGATTCAAAGTGGAAGACGAGGCCGGAATTGGTAAATGATAAACGATTCGGTCACTATCCGATAGGTCAATTGTCCACCGGGGGGGGACAGTCGAAATCTTTTTCTTACATTATCATAGCGAGCGTGAGGCACAGGAAAAGTGGGAGCGCAGGTGCAATCGCATAAATTGGGATAGAATCCTTGTGAAGTTTAATGACCAAAATGGAGCTACGCAGGAAACGCTTGACGAGTATTTACGCATTCCATATGACAAGCTCTTCTTCACCTGCAAAGAATGGGAAAGGATGACATCGGATTGCTTTGTCATACCTCAGCCCTCTTTCTATAAAACAATTACAGCATCCCATGAACCATTCGGCAAAAGTCGATATGTTGACATAACGGAAAAAATCAATACACTCTATAAATGATTTTTGATTATAACAAGTGTATAGTTTTTTGCCTTCGGACATTATCAATGGACAAGTGATAAAAGAAGGACAATCAATAGATGTTGTTCCAAATTCATCAAATCTATTATACCGTTTCCAAGAATTTATCTATCCAGGAAGTTATTCCGCTTTTATTTTCCATAATTATCGTTTTGTGCAACCGCAGGAAGTATCCATGCATCCCTCCACTGTATTCTGTTTTTCTAATCCTCTATATCACACTATTGCGTCGTGCGCCTGGGTTTAATGAAAGCATATGTTTCAAGCTAAAGCTGAGGCCGAATGTGGTTGTATGGGCGGGCAACTTGCTGAACTTGGTCCTTTATGTACCGTATGGGGTAACAAGCTGGCAGTGGAAGCGAGAAGGCAAGAAGGTAGTTGCAGTTGGTCTTGCTTTGTCTGTGTCCTGTGAGGTACTCCAGTATTTGACCGGGCGAGGCATGGCATATGTAAATGACGTATTATTCAATACGTTGGGCGCTGCGGTAGGGGTTTGGATTTCGGCAAAGGTATATTCAAAGTGAGTTGAATGGAATATGCAAACAACAAAACTATATGTCGAATACATTATAATTGGCATGGAGACGTTGATCTGGTTAGGTCTGCTCATTTTGCTGATTCTGGGCACGCCTGCAATTGCCATTTTTGATTACTGCATACAAAATTTACTCACGTCCATATTCATGCTTGGTGCATGTTATGTCCTAGGACTTTTGGTAGACCGAGTGGCAGATCAGTTGACGAAGAAAACGAAGGAAAAGATAAAAGGAGACTATCCGATTGAGGCAAATACTAGCATCACCGTATGGGATAAGGTTAAGCAGGGCTCGTTTGCAGCAGTCTCATTATCCCGGATTCGAATCCTTCGTTCTACTATGCTGAACTTTGCAATAACCGGTTTTGTGGGAATGCTGGTTGCGATTGTTGTGTACCACAATGGGCTATTGTGTATAATAACTCTATTTGGATTTGAGATTATGGCTTTGATTGCAAGGTGGGCACATAAAAGCCTTCTTGAAAGCTATTATAGCAAAACTCAGCAGATAGAAGCGGACATCAACAACGAACTCTAAAGCATTGGAAGAACTAGATATAGAGAGGAAACACAAAGGGGCGTAAAGCAGTGAGCAAAGACAAAAATCAAAATGATACGCCGCTTGACGCGGAAATTTCCGGCGCTGTGGCAGCCCTGTCATCCATGAAGGAAACACTGGATCAGATGGTGGAGCCAACGTTACCGGATACTGTTAACGATGCAATGGCATCCCTGTCGGCCATGTCGAAAACCCTTGCTCAAGCAACAGACAGCTCGATACCAGATTCCCTCACCGCAGCTGCTGACACATTGCAATATAGACTAGAGAAATTGCCTCCAATGGATTATACAGGAATAATGGCCGACGTAGTAAATACGACAGAATCATTTTATAGTAATTGCTTTGGAAAAGAGCGTCTGGCTGAAATCTTTTCTATGGTAAGACTTGTCGGTGATTCACCCGAAGTGAAGAGACTCCAAGCCATGCTGGATGCCTATGGCCGTGACGGCGTAATAAATCAGGAAGGTGTCCATGCCTACATAGATGATTTTGGCAGGTACTGGGAGCATGCAGCCAAAGCAAAAGACCGGGATGAATCGGCTGTTCCAGCTCAGAACCTGACGATTATCAAACTTATTTCGAACCCCCAAAAAGAGGATTTACCTAAAGGAAGCAAGTCTGTATTCGAGGAACTTTCTAAAGGTGCTGCGGCAAATCTGGCAACGTCGAAGGATGTCCTTTACGATGTGAGAAAGAAGGAGTTCTATCGCAAAGGAACCCCTGATCAGAAGATTTCTCCAAAACAAGTATCGGTCGCGGTAAGCGCCCAGCAGGTTTTTGAGGACATTTCTCAGGATGCGCTGATTGCTTTTGAGAGCAAATTGTTCGAGAATGTATCTTTTGCCTGTCAGGATCCTGTTGGCAGAATGATACACGACAGAATAGAGGCCTGGACTGACCGAGTTGCCCTGGATCAGGACGTATATTATCATGCCCGCAGAATCGAAGACGGATGCGA
>ENA-OOWH01001657-OOWH01001657.1-human-gut-metagenome-genome-assembly--contig:-NODE-1657-length-12218-cov-3.516073_pt1 | contig 12218 bp, 9 predicted proteins | sample MGYA00241576_ERZ501321 | MGnify/ENA primary metagenome ERZ501321 (study PRJEB25962, sample SAMEA2042733) | human gut metagenome | biome: human gut; feature: human-associated habitat; material: faeces... | reverse complement strand
TGGCCGTACCGACCATCCAGCAGTTTTTCGGGCATTTCCGGACCATGGCGCGGACTTCCTGCGCCCGGTCGCTCTCCCAGATATTCATGAAGTCGGGCGTTTCGTGGATATTGCCCATAGATTTCTGCCAGTATTTCTCTTCGAGACCGTTGCACGGATACACCTCGCCGAAAGGATCGATGAAGAAGTTCGCCGAACCCGCTTCGCACGGCAGCATGCGGCGGCCGCCTTCGATGTAGTTGATCAGCCCCATATTGAACCATGCGCGGAACCAGCTTTTCGGATGGTTCTCCTGCAACTGCCATTCGATCAGCTGTTCGAAGTTTTTGCACACCTCGTCCTTGTTGGTGATTACGTTGTCGTCCTTGTGGAAATAGTAGGAGTTGTGGAACGCTGCCGTTGCGAACTCCATCCCCAGCGATTTGCTCAACTGATACAGCGAACTCCATGCCCAAGGACAGCGACAGCTGATAGAGCGAGAGCATATCCTTGGAATTGTTGTTCGATACGGTGCAGCCGAATCCGATGTCTTTCAGCCCCATTTGCTTCAGCGTGAGCAGTGTTCTCAGCCCTTTGTCGAAGCCGCCGGCATGTCCGCGCAGCTCGTCGTTCTTGCAGCTCAGGCCTTCGATCGAGATGCGGATGCCGATGTTCGGGAATTGTTTGGCCAAGGCCACGACTTTGTCTTCGAACCATCCGGACGTGGAGATGACGATGCGGTCCGTATGTTTGTAGCACTCCTCCACGATCTCCGCCAGATCCTCGCGGACGAAGGGTTCTCCGCCGGTCAGGTTGATGAATTTCAGCCGCGGCAGCGTGCGGAGATCCGAGGCTTTGATTTCCTCTTCTTTTTTCGTGGGGTTGAACCAGATGTTGCACATCTTGCATTTCATCGGACAGCGATAGGTCAGGATGATGCTGGCGTCGGTGGGGTGCGGGATATTTTCAGCAGACATGATTTTGACAGATTTGTATGAATCCAAGGTTTGAATTATAGATTGTACAGCTGTATGAGCTGTTTATAGTATGTTTCCGAATTATAGCGCTTTTTCGCTTCGAGGGCGATGGCGGCATGGTCGAACGGTGCGTCATACATGGCCTGAATTTTGGCGGTCAGATCGTCCGTATCCCTGCTTCTGAAATACAAACCGTTGAAGTCCTCCTGAATCAATTCGGGAATACCGCCGATTTGAGCGCCCAGTACCGGCGTGCCCAAGCATTGGGATTCGATGACGGAAAGCGGATTGTTCTCATATGATTCGGACGGAATGACGCAAAAGCGGGCCTGACTGACAATTCGTTTTATTTCATTCCACTGCTTGAATCCGGCGAATTCGACATTTGGCCCCGCGAATTTCTTCATTTCGGCATCCAGCGGACCCTTGCCGATGATTACCAATTTGTAAGGCAGTCGGTTCGCGGCATCGATCAGAGTCTTTATTCCCTTTTCATGCGATATGCGCCCGATGTAGCAGTAGTAATCTTTTTTCAGATAGGCTGCGTCTGCACATTTTTCAACGTCGATAAAATTGCATAATGTATGCAGTTTGCCTCTATCGAAACCGCCTTGTATCATTTTGTCGGCTAGGAACTGACTGGGGCAGATAAATGAATCGGTGCAGGCCTCAAGCCTTTCCCTGTTCCATTTCCGGGCTTCTTTATACGCCAATATACTCACCAGCCACGAGTTTTTCATGCATTTGTTCTCCAATACCTTGTGTTTGTCCGTGAAACATGCTTCGCAGATCGTTTCCCCGTTGCGCAGGCAATCGTACCGGGGACATAGCAGTTTCAGGTCGTGCAGCGTCCATACGACTTTGATACCTCTCCGATGGGCGAGTTCGGCGATCAGAGGGGATAATTGCGTGTGGATATTGTTCAGGTGAACGACATCCGGCTGGAAATCATCCAGCAATGCGTTGAATTTCCGTTTTACCTCTTTCGAACCGAATGGCCGTCTAAAGGTTTCAAGTATGTTGGGACCCGGCGAGAAGCGTATTTCGCTCGGAAAATATTACGATCCGGAGAACGACCATTACTTTACCAGAAAACACGTAAAAAGCCCGACCCAGATGGAGCGTGATGCTGTCTGCCGCGGCCAGTATCATGGATGGACGAAGGAGAACATCGGAAGCCATATCATCCGCCGCTGCCACATCCATCACTGTGAGCAGACCGGTATTGTCGGACGGATGGGCGGTGTGTTCAGTATCATTGAGGACAACCACATTCACAACATCAACAATATGCAGCAGCTTGGCGGGGCCGAGATTTCCGGTATCAAGATGCATGCAGCGATCGATGTTGTGATGAGAAGAAATCACATTCATCATTGTACGATGGGCATCTGGTGTGACTGGGAGGCACAGGGAACACGCCTGACCCAGAACCTGCTGCACGACAACTGCCCGCCGGAGGGAACACCAAAGGCAGAGGGCGCAATGATGAGTCAGGATATTTTCATCGAGGTTGGCCATGGTCCGACACTGATCGATAACAACATTATGCTCTCACCGGTCAGCGTTCGTATGGCGACCGATGGTATTGCCTGCGTACACAATCTGATGCTTGGCTCATTAACTGCAGTTGGCGGCGGAACAGGAGACCACGCCGTATCACATCCGTCACCGTACCGAGGTTGCCGGATTCATGACATTCCTGCATGGCGATGACCGGTTCTACAACAACATCTTTATCCAGAATTACCCGGTTGAGGAAACAGAAACGGTTGAGGACATGGGCTTCAAGATGGAGGATAACCAGGAGGTCGGAACGCATGTGTTCGACGAGTATCCGACCTATGACGAGTGGATCAGCCACTTTGAGCTGGATAAACCGGCCGACATGAGCAAGCTGGAGCCGTATCACAACAAGTGCCATCTGCCGGTTTGGGTAAACGGAAACGCTTACTTTAACGGAGCAAAGGCGTGTGTGAATGAAAAAGAGAATCTTATGGATAACGAGAACCAGGTTAAGGTGGAACTTGTGGAAAAAGACGGCCACTATTCCATCAAGACGAACGTGTATGAGTTCCTGAAGGATTTCCGGACGGGAATTATCAACAGTGATATTTTAGGATACGCCTTCGAGCCGGAGCAGAGATTCGAAGATCCGGACGGAAGCACGATTATCTTCGATCAGGACTATCTTGGCGAGCACCGCGGCGTGGCAGCAATGCCGGGACCGTTTGCGGATGGAGCTGAGGCAGAGAAGATTCTGTGGTAGAAAAAATCAGAACTTACCGGTTGATATGAAAAAAACAGGGCGCTGTGCAGGAAATGGCACAGCGCCCTGTTTTGGTAAAAGGAAAGTCAGGATGCCTTTGCAGAATCTTTTGCCGTCGGCATTTTCTCGTATAAGATTTTCAGCATAATCGGTGTTGCAATACTCGAGAAAAGAATCAGCAGAATCACGGCACTGAAGAAATCGCCGGATAAAAAGCCTGCATTCAGACCCTTTTGCGCAACGATCAGACAGACTTCACCACGGGTCATCATACCGACACCGATTTTCAGGCTGTCGCCCCAGGTAAAGCCGCATCCCTTTGACATCAGGCCACAGCCGATAATTTTTGCGGCAAGGCCGACGATGACGAAACAGATGGCAAAGAGTACGAATTTCTCGTTCATGCCGCTGAGCGTTGTTTTGAGTCCGATACTTGCAAAGAAAATCGGTCCGAAAATCATATAGGAGCTGATATCCATTTTTTCTTCGATGTAATCGGAAGAATCGAGGGAACACAGGATAACGCCCGCAACGTATGCACCGGTAATATCGGCGATGCCGAAATATTTTTCGGAAATGTAGGACAGTCCGAAGCAGAGTGCAAGACCCAGAATCGGGAGACGGCGGGTGTGCGGAAATATGGAGTTCATGCGGTTGAACAGCTTAAAGCAGAGAAAACCGAGCACAATCGCAAGGGCAAAAAACAGAATGGTGGAGGCTGCTACTTTCAGCGGATTGGATGTCGGATCTTTAAAACCGATGACAACAGTCAGCACAATGATACCAATGACATCGTCGATGATGGCTGCATTTAAGATGGTTGTTCCAACCTCTGTTTTCAGCTTGCCGAGTTCTTTCAAGGCCTGTACGGTGATGCTGACCGATGTCGCAGTCAGAATAACACCGATAAAAACAGCGTGGTAAAATTCTTCCGTTCCGACAGCAGAGAAGCCATAAAAGCTCATGTATAAGATGGCTCCAAGAACGAGAGGAACAAAAACACCGGCACAGGCGATCAGCAGGGATTTCACTCCGGTGCGGAGCAGATCCTTCAGGCTGGTGCCAAGACCTGCGGAGAACATCAGCAAAATGACACCGATCTCCGCCATTTGTGCGAGAAAGTCAGATTGCTGAACGAGTCCCAGCACACTGGGTCCAAGGACAATACCGGCAATCAGCTCGCCCACAACCTGCGGAGCCTTGCATTTTCTGGCAAGAATACCAAACAATTTTGCGAATACGATAATGATTGCCAGGTCTTTTAAAATGACATACGTATCCATGAAAAAGATACCCCCTTTTATGAAGTTTATGTATGTGTCGGCAGCTTGAAAGAGCAATGCCGGAGTTTGATACGCATACATTTTCAGTATAACAAAAATTGAGAAAAAATACTATCGGCAAGAAAGAAAAAATAAAGTAAAACGGAAAAATGATGCAGGCGTATGGAACCGTTCTTTTGTAAAACAAAACTGGAAAAGAGGATTGTGAGGGTTATTGTCAGATTAAGAGGAGTGAACGGTAATGGAAAAAGAGATATAGAAAAGAGCATGTAGATATAGTATGATCAAAGCAGCAAATAAATTTTACATGGAGTTTAAAAAGCGGGATCAAAGAAAAAACGGGTAAAGGGAAACTATTATGAATGGCTAAACAACCCATGTTTTCATGGTGAGGTGGATCGGGAAAACATAGAACTCTCGGACATTATTACATTTCATTTTTATGGTGATTATACGCATGCACGAAGAATGGTAAAGTTTTTGAAACAGTTTAATCGTCCGCTGATTAATACAGAATGGATGCATAATTTGTATCATGCAGATTTTACTCCGTATGATCAGGAGGAGTTGGATATACTAAAGAAGTGTAATGAAGATAAGAATATCTGGAAATAAGGAACTAGGAGAAACAAAAACGTTGACGAAAAAAAAGAAATTTGATAAACTGGAAAAATAAAAGGGAGTAGCTAGCCAACCGTGTTCACTTCTTCGTCAGTACAGCTATTGATATTCAATAACTCGGAAAGTGATTAAATAGCGAGACTTTTACTGTAGATGCAGTAGGAGTCTCTTTTTTTATGCCTATAACACCTGCTGCAAAGAATGCAAAAGAAAGAGAGGAAGATACGTATGATGTTACAGGCAGGGATTTTGATAGTGGGTTTCCTTTTTCTGGTAAAAGGAGCAGACTGGTTTGTGGAAGGGTCTGCAAGCATAGCAAGAAAGTTTGGAATTCCCCAGCTGATTATCGGACTTACCATTGTTGCAATGGGAACGAGTATGCCGGAGGCTGCTGTAAGTATTACCGCAGCGATGCAGCAGAACGCAGGAATTACGATAGGAAATGTGGTTGGAAGCAATATTTTGAATATTTTTATTATTCTCGGACTTACGGCATTAATAACAAATGTGGCAATACAAAGGTCTACCTTGTTTTATGAAATACCGTTTATGATGTTTGTTACGGTAGTTTTAATGATATGCGGAATCACAGGAGGAAAAGTAACGTTTGCCGAGGGCATAGTCTTATGGGTACTGTTTCTTGTATATCTTGGCTATTTGTTTGTAATGTCGAAAAAAGGGGAAAATCCGGAAGAGGAGGAAGCGAAAAATTATCCTGTCTGGAAATGTCTTCTTTTGATGGTGGCAGGCGGCGTCCTGGTTGTAAAAGGAAGTGATTTTGCCGTCAGCGGGGCAACCGAGATTGCACGATACTTTGGAATGAGTGAGCGTTTTATCGGACTGACGATTGTTGCTCTCGGAACATCCCTTCCGGAGCTGGTAACATCTGTGACAGCAGCAAAAAGAGGGAATGCAGGAATTGCAATCGGAAATATTGTCGGAAGCAATATTTTTAACATTTTATTTGTAATTGGAACAGCCGCACTGATCTGTCCTGTGCCATTTGAAACTAAATTTATTGTAGACACAGGAATCGCAATTCTGGCAGGTCTGGTTTTATGGATTGGGACGTACAAGAACAGGGAATTACGGAAAACGTGTGGTGTCGTTATGCTTTTATGCTATGCAGGATATTTTGCATATTTATGTGTGGTATAAGATGAACCATTTTTGATGAAACCAGTATTTAGGCACCGACCATTTGGCCGGTGCTTTTGAAGTGCATTCAAAGCTATGCGAAACGGAAGAAAAAATCAAGAATCATGCTAGAATCTAGCTTCGGAAGGCGGAAAACAGTCCCAAAAAGTGCAACAATTTTCTGGAAAATATGCTATAATCTGGTCAAAGTAGAGAAAAGCGGAGAGTAGAAATGAAAAAATTACCAGAATCAGAACAGGAAATTATGATGATTGTATGGGAATATGCGGAACCTGTCAGCCGATTTCAAATTGAAGAGAAATTGAATGTAGAGAAAAACATTGCACCGAGTACCATTTTAACATTGCTTACTCGTTTGGAAAAAAAAGGATTTATTCAAAAAGTGAGAAATGGGAAATCAAATCTTTATGTACCATTAGTAGAAAAAGAAAACTATATAGGCACAGTTGGAAAAAACATGTTAGATAAAATGTTTCAAGGGTCATTAGCAAAATTCGCATCGTCATTGTATGATGGAGAAAAACTTAGCTCAAAAGAGGTTAAGCAATTGCAGGAATTTATTGACAGACAAAAATAGAAAAAGTGGTGTAGAGGACATAGTTACAGATGGCATTTATCATAAAGTGGAATCTTTTCATAGGCATAGTCGCATTTATGGCATATGTTGTACAAAAAATAATGGGGAAAAGACTCGGTCATTACTGGAGAAAGGTAGTCTGGATACTTCTGACAATTAAAATGTGCTTTCCGTTTTGGAGTGTGACAGAGAAATTCCGGCAACATTTTTTTATAATTTCTATGCCGGCATATTATATGGGGGAACAAAATCAAAAGACTGCGATCATGACGAAAATTGGAAACGTTTCAATTCGAGAGTGGATGTCAGGCGAAAAATTTTTGCCGTATATATGGCTTGCAGGGATGATTTTATGCCTTTTGTTTCACGCAATACAATATAGAATATGGAAAAAAAGAATATTTGCAGAATGTAAAAGAATGCAAAAAAATTCCGTATTAGAAGCTCTAAAAAAAGTAAGCGAAGTTTGTAAAATAAAAAAAACAGAAATATGGGTCTGTGAAAATCAAGATTTTTATTCTCCTATGTTGTTTGGTGTACGAAATACAAAAGTATTGATTCCACAAGAAATGCTGGAAACGGAAAATTACTCCTATGAAGAATGGTATTTGATTTTTTTACATGAATTGACACATCAGAAAAAACACGATTTATGGTATAAAAGGTTTCTTCAAATTATAAGGGATGTTTATTGGTTTTGTATCCCAATGCTGTGGGTGCAAAAAATGGCAAATATAGATATCGAATGTGTCTGTGATGAGACTGTTACAAAACATATGAATCTGACGCAACGGAAAGATTATTGCAATGTTATTTTAAAAGTGGCTTCAAAACAAACGAAAAAAGAATTATCTGGAGTTGTTTCAATGGTATCAGAAACAGAGATACTGAAAGAACGATTTTACAATGTGTTTTTAGCAAGAAAAAGACTTCGAATATACGTCACTGTTTTTCTTTTTGGAATAATTATTTTGAGTTTTTCGGAAATGCAAATAGCGCGACAAATATGGTCATCATCGCATATAGAAAATTGTCCCAAATGCAAAGCTGCGGTACAAGGAGAAGTGGTTTGGAATGCATGGGAAAATGAAAAAAATGTAGTATGTACACATCAATATGCATGGGGAGATGACTTACAGAAAGCCAGATATGGAGTAGAAAAAATCAGGTGTAATGAATGTGGAAATTTTTTTGAGATAAAGATCAGGCAAGAAAAAATAGTCTGCCATGGGTATAATGATTAATTAGACAAATGTAGAAAAAGATTGACAAAAAGTAGGAAGTGTGGTATTTTTTTATTATACAAATGTAGAATGTACGTTGACAGGTATAATAAATTTTTAAGGAGAAAAGTATGAAAGCGGTAAAGAAAAAAAATTTCCATTTTTCTAATGACCTTAATGTTGGCCAGTACATTTTCTGCCAATGTAACAAAAGCGGATGTTATCGAAAGTAAGAATACTTTTGCGTATGAAGAAATTATGCCGTATGCTACAGTTTGCCCGAGATGTGGAGGAAGAATAACATCGTCAACCGTATGGGGAAGCTGGATAAGCAGTGGTACAGTTACATGTACTCATGGTCACGCATGGGGAACTGATTTGAAGCAGTATAGAACAGGAATAAAAACTACAAAATGTTTAAATTGTAACGCAGGAAATACTGCTAATGTGAAAGAAACAAGAACAATTTGTCACGGATATGATAATTAATGGTTAAAACACAAGGCTGTTGTATGATATGTAAAAAAACAGAAGTCATGCAATAGCCTTGTGCTATATAGAAACATAGGGGGTAGCATAATGATGGGAAAAAGGTTGAAAGAAATTTTTGGTTTGATTCTGATTAACATCACATTAGTCAGTGGGAGCTTAAATGCAGAAACGGTATATGCAGATACACAAGCCAAGATTGAAATTGAGAAAACGGAAATGCCATTAAAAATTTGTGTTGATGAAGAAAATAAAAAAACGGTACTTCAAATAGTGGCAGCCTGGAAGAAAATATATAAAAATAATGGAGTGGAATTAATGGTAATCCCATCAGGGCAACAGGCTTCGGAAGAAAAAGTACAGGAGATCCAGAATGAAATTACGACGGGAGAAGGGCCGGATGTATTTTTCGCAGAAGGGCCGAATCCGACTTGGAGTGAGCAAAGAGTAGTTGTTTTTGAAGACCCCAAAAAAGAAATGTATCAGGGAACCTTTCTTTCGTTGAAACCATACATGAAATATTTTGATATAGATATTTTAGAAGAGAAGATTTTGTCTGCAGGTATGGCTAATGAGGAACAAATACTGCTTCCTATGACATACGATTATTTTCTATATGCATTTACAACACAGGATTTACCGGAAAATACAGAAATATCAAGAAATTGGCTGGAATTAGCCAGACAAAAAGAAAAAGCAATTCAACAGATTGTAGGGCAAAGAAGTGGGGTTCAATTTTTTGATACATTTAGTGAGGTGGTTGATTATAAGAAAAAAACACTTCTATATTCGGAAGAGCAGATAAAAAAAGTTTTGGATGAAACAGTAGCATTAAAAACAAGATCATTAGCTTTAAACTGGAAAATAAAAGATACAGGAGTAGTAAGTCTAAATGATTTGGAAGAACTTGGAGGTGAAAAAACAGTTCATACGGTATTTGCAATGCCGAATCAGGAAGGCGGATTCACTGCAAATGTTACACTTTATGCAGGAATTAATAAGAACACAAAGCAACCTTTAAAAGCAGTCTCCTTTTTACAAATGCTATACAGTGAAGAAGTTTTATCGGGAAAAGGAATAGAGTTAGAAGATAAAAGAGAGGCAAGCAATATAAGATTTCCGCAAGGGGTTTCTATTTACAAAAAGGAACTAGAAAAACGAATGCGGAGTCTTTCGAGACAAGATCAAAAACAAATCAAAACGATACAGGAAGAAGTAAAAACTGTTCGATTTTATTCGGTATGGGACAGGGAACTTAATTCCTTATTATCTAAGTATGAGGCACAGGAAGATGAAAAGCAAAAAGAGCATGTCTTCATAAAAACAATACAGAAATGGAAGGAAAAAATACAGAAATGACATAAAAAATCAGTCCTGTGGAGTGAGAGTTGCAAGAAACAGATTTTCCGGAGTACTGTGGAACAGTCTGTAAAGCCAAAGCGGATATTCGCAATCCGCTTCGTTACTTGCTCATAACTGAATAGCTGCTTCGCAGCTTATCAGGACTTGGTTGATTCGGTTAAATTCTTTTAGGGTTTGTCAAGGGTAATGAGGAGCTTTAAAAACAGGCTCCTCTTCACCCTTAATTTATATATCGGTTAATGATCTGTGCGTTTGAGAAATTGATTCGTATATATCAAGACACACATGGCAGAGTATTATTTTTGACAGGATGATGAAACCATTATTTAAGCACCGACCATTTGGCCGGTGCTTTTGAAGTGCATTCAGAGCATTACTTTTGACAGGGATTTTTAGAAACAATAACTTTTGTCGGTCGATACAGTTTTTCACCGAAGAAGTAGCCTTTCTGTATTTCCTCGACAACTCTGTCTTCTTCCACCCGGTCTGTCTCTTCGATGTGTACTGCATCATGGATATGAGGATCAAATATTGCACCATTTGCTTCAATCGGTAAGACATTCAGCTGGTATAAATTCTGCGCCAAAGCTGTACGGAAATCCATCATAAGAAGTTTTTCATCCATATAGGCCCAGCGATTTGTCGTTCTTTCCGAACTGACAATTCCATATTCAAGATTGTCTTTTACAGCCAGCAGCTTTTCAATCCATGTGCTGACCCGGATGTTTGTATCTCCGTCATGACAGTCTGCAAATACTTCTTGTGTCTGTCTGGCGATCATCTGGATTCCCTTTCCAATTGCAGAATCCTTCGTTGTGGGGTTCAGATTTTTTGCACCCAGGCAAAACGCTTTTCCGGCCTGAAGTACATTTGCGAGAAGCTGTTTCGGTACGAAAACGGTGTTTATCGGGAAAGGTTCCGGTTTTTCTTCTGTGAATTGACTCAAATCTATCTTTGCACGTTTCTCTCCTGATTGCAGTATCAGGGTAAAATCGCCGCATTCCATTTCAACCTCGATCCATGCTGAAAACTCGGCTTGCAGATCTTGTTTTCTGCAATTTGAAATTACACGAATTATAAATCCAACACAGGAATTTGTCCAATACCTGAGACAAAAAACAGTCCAAAAAGTGCAACAAAAAAGTCAAATCAGAACATTTCCTTTCTTTGCGGGATATGCTAAACTTTTTCTATCATAAGAAAAAAGGATGTACGAACAGGGGTTTTTACGTACCGTCCGGAAAGAGGAATTTTGATGAAAAAACAGTATTTCTGCAATCCGTTAAATATGGATTACCGTTACCAGTTCATTCAGGATATGAGAAGCGGTGAGGACAAGATTTCCCGCGAGGCCGCCGATCCGTCGATGATTTTATTTCAGGGAAAATATTATATTTTTGCATCCATGACGTTGAGCGTCTGGGTTTCGGAGGATATGGTTCACTGGGAGAGCCACCGGCTGCCGGACAGCCTGCCGCTGTATGACTATGCGCCGGATGTGCGCGTGGTCGGCGATTACGTGTATTTCAGCGCATCCCGTCGTGGCACGATCTGCGATTTTTACCGCACGAAAGATATCCTGAACGGGCCGTTTGAGCGGATCCCGGGAACCTTCGATTTCTGGGATCCGAACCTGTTTCTTGATGATGACGGAAAGCTCTATTTTTACTGGGGATGCAATAACGTGACTCCGATCTGGGGTGTGGAGCTTGAACCGGAGACGATGGTTCCAAAGACCGAGAGAAAAGAACTGATCTACGGTCAGCCGGAAAAAATCGGATACGAGCGCGTCGGAGAAAATCATTCCAAAATGCCGCTGAGTGAAGAAGAAGCTGTTGAAAAATTTAAAGAATTTCTGAAAGCACAGGGAAAAGATGCGGATCATCTGACGGAGGAGCAGATCGGGTTTGCCAAAATTATGTTCAGTCAGAGACCGTTCATCGAGGGCGCATGGATGACGAAGCATGATGGAACCTATTACCTCCAGTATGCCGGCCCGGGAACGGAATACAACGTTTACGGTGACGGTGTTTACGAGAGTGATTCCCCGCTTGGCCCGTTCCGTCTGGCAAAGAACAATCCATATTCCTATAAACCGGGCGGATTCCTGCGCGGTGCAGGCCACGGTTCGACGATGGAAGACCGCTATGGAAACTGGTGGCATACCGCGACAATGCAGATCAGCAAAAACCACGATATGGAGCGTCGCGTCGGCATCTGGCGGGCAGGCTTCGACAAAGATGGTGTCCTGTTCTGCAATCAGCAGTTCGGCGACTGGGC
>ENA-OOWH01001614-OOWH01001614.1-human-gut-metagenome-genome-assembly--contig:-NODE-1614-length-12614-cov-6.439366_pt1 | contig 12614 bp, 10 predicted proteins | sample MGYA00241576_ERZ501321 | MGnify/ENA primary metagenome ERZ501321 (study PRJEB25962, sample SAMEA2042733) | human gut metagenome | biome: human gut; feature: human-associated habitat; material: faeces... | reverse complement strand
ATGATATGAAGGAGGTAATCCTTCACTATGAGGACAAGTATATACCTATGGAGCGCAAGGATACGCGAATGACTCTTCCTATGAAGAAGGTAGCAACCTCACAGTTTCACGATTATTATGAAGCTCAGCTTCGGATGAATCTGATATGTCTGAGATACTTTTTTGAATTTACAGACATGCAGGGTGAAAAGGTATATTACGGCAATTATGAGTTCGACAAGGAGTGCATTACAAACAGGGACAGAATGTTTGACTGCCCGCAGAACCTCAGGGAGGAAGAGATGTTTGAGGTGCCACAGTGGGCAGCAAACAAGGTAGTGTATCAGATTTTCCCATCGCGCTTTGCCGCAACACAGCCGGTAGACAAAAAGCTGTGGTATAAGGCGCCGATTACGCCTATGGATGATCTGCATGGCAATCTCAGAGGTATCATAGAGCATCTGGATTATATTAAAGATTTGGGAATCGATGTGGTGTATCTGACACCAATCTTTAAATCAAATTCGTGCCATAAGTATGATACCATTGATTATTATCAGGTTGATCCATCATTTGGAACAACAGAGGATTTAAAGGAGCTCGTACAAAAATCTCATGAGCGTGGCATGAAGGTAGTGCTGGATGCGGTATACAACCACTCAGGAAGAGAATTTTTTGCATTTCAGGATATACTGGAAAAGGGCGAGAAATCAAAATATCTGGACTGGTATTTTATCGACGAGCTGCCGCCTAAGAGTGAATGGGGAGAGATTCCAAACTTCAAATGCTTCGGCTACTACGGTGGAATGCCAAAGCTTAATCTGAAAAATCCTGAGGTGGAGAAATACATCACTGATGTTGCCTGCTACTGGATTAAGGAATGTGATATTGACGGATGGAGACTGGATGTAGGAGATGAAATCAGTCATTTCTTCTGGAAGAATTTCAGAAAAGCAATCAAGGCAGTAAAGAAGGATATGCTGATAATTGGTGAGATATGGCACTACGCAGGAGACTTCCTCGAGGGAGATGAGTGGGATACTGTCATGAATTATCCATTCTACCTGAATCTGATAGACCTGCTTGCAGACGAAAAGATTAATGTCAGCCAGTTTGTACAGAATCTGGGATATCTGAAGGGGCGCTTAAACAAAAAGTGCTATCCGCTGATGTGGAACCTGATTGACAGCCACGATACAGCAAGATTTTTACATCTGTGCCATGATAATAAGAAAAAGCAGCATCTCGCAGCAGCCTTTCAGCTGCTACTGCCCGGAATGCCTATGGTCTACTATGGTGATGAGTATGCAATGCCGGGAGCAAATGATCCGGACTGCAGACGAGGCATGTACTGGGATGAGGAATACCAGGACAAGGAGATGTATAATTGGTATAAGAAGCTCATGCAGATTAGAAAAGCACATGCATGCATCGTAGAGGGCGAAATGATTGAGACAATCACAAATGACGATGATGATACGATTGTTATGATCAGAAAAAACGGCGAAGAGACAATCGCAATGCTTTTCAATTGCGGTAGCAGTGTAAAGGAATTTAATGAGTATGCCGAGAAATATAATCTGCTGACAGATAGCGCATTTGACGGAAAAGTAGACGGGCTTGACGCTGCCGTAATTGTGCTTTAAAAACATTATATGGATTATCTATAAGAAGTCATGGAGCTTTGCACATCAGGAAAACGGAAAGACGGTAGAAGCGACGAAAAATAGGTAAATCGCAGTAAAATAATTTTATATGAGTTTTTATGGACAGGAAATTGCAGGCAGCTGCTTTTTCCTGTCTTTTTGCATAAAATCAATTCTGTTGAGGTAAAATTGAGATTGACATTGTATTGTATGAGTATAAAATACAAGGAATCAGGTGATGTACAATGAAAAGGCATAAGATATGTAAAATTATTTTTGCTATACTGGCAGTTTTTTTATGTGTGGCTTTTTATGAGTTAATCGGAATCTGCATCACATATAAAAAACCAGCCGGCGGTGTCTGATGCTACTATAAAGGAAACACAAAATATTATGAGTGTGGCGGGGAGAGAGAATACGGAAAGAGCAGTAATCATTGAAAAAAATTCGCAGGCTCTTTTAGAAAGAGTGAGATTAATCCAAAATGCAAAGGATGAAATAATCCTTTCTACATTTGCATTTAAATCAGACGAAAGCGGAAAATTGATTTTAGGAGCACTGCATGATGCAGCAGACAGAGGCGTACATGTTCGCATATTGGTAGATGGCATGGAGAGCTGGATTGATATGGAGGGCAATCCATATTTTTACGGATTATCTTCGCATGAGAATGTTGAAATTAAGCTGTACAATAAAGCAAATCCGCTTAAGCCATGGAAGACAATGGGAAGAATGCATGATAAATATCTGATTGCAGATGGTAAAATATATATTCTTGGCGGAAGAAACACATATAATTATTTTTTGGGTGATTTTCCGGGGCATAAAAATTTTGACCGGGATGTGTTAGTTGTCTGCGATGAGCCACAGAAAGATAATTCGGTCAATCAGCTTTGGAATTATTTTGAAACAATATGGGAACAGGAGGACTGTCGATATTTTCATAACAGTAAAAAATTAGCTGACAGACAATCTGTAAAGAAAGCAGTTTTAGAGCTGCAAGAAGGGTATCAGCAATATTTTGAAGTTAATAAGGAAAAAATTTGTGATACAGATTATGCGGATGAAACCTTTGAAACAGAAAAGATTATATTGTTATCAAACCCAATCCACACCCAAGCTAAGGAACCGGTGGTATGGTATCAGCTGGGAGAATTAATGAAAAATGCAAAGGAACGCGTAAAAATTCATACACCATATATTATTTGCAATGATATGATGTATAATACATGGGAGGAAATTGCACAGAAGGTTCCGGACTTTTCTATTATGACAAATTCTGTTGCAAATAACGGAAATCCATTTGGAGCTGCTGATTATGCCAAAAACAGAAACAGAATTTTAGAAACAGGAATTGATATCTGGGAATATGAAGGCGGTTATTCGTATCATGGAAAAAGTATTCTGATTGACGATGATCTGTCAGTAATAGGTTCATTCAATATGGACATGAGAAGTACTTATCTGGATACAGAGCTGATGCTTGTAATACGCAGTAAAGAGATTAATAAACAGCTGGAGGATGGCATGATGGAGTATGAGAGCGTGTCCAGACAGGTATTAGACGACGGAACATATTATGATCCGTATCATGTAAAGCCGATTGAATTAACAGAAAAACGTAAAAGAAAGGTGTTTCTGGTACAGCATCTGCTTGGATGGGCAAGGGATTTGTTTTGATTAAAGGAGAACATAAAGCGTGTTTAAGATATTAATTGTAGAAGATGATAAGGAATTAAGTCTGTTATTCCAAAAGGTGCTTGAAAAGAGCGGATATCAGGTCAAAAGTGCGTCGGATGGAGCACAGGCACTGGAGGTATTGGACAGAGAATATATTGATTTAATCATTTCCGATATAATGATGCCGGTTATGGATGGATATGAACTTGTGTCGGAGCTTCGTTCGGCGGGATATCAGATACCGGTGCTTATGATTACTGCAAAAAGCAGCTTTGATGATATGCGTCAGGGCTTCCTTTCGGGAAGTGACGACTATATGGTAAAACCTGTAAATGTCAATGAAATGGTTTTGAGGGTAGGAGCACTGCTTCGTCGTGCACAGATACTGAACGAACACAAAATTGTGATTGGTTCAACCGAGTTTGATTATGATGCAATGACAGTTGTGACCGGTGATGAAACTCTTGTTCTGCCAAAAAAGGAATTCCTGCTTTTATACAAGCTGGCAGCTTCACCGGGCAGGACATTTACGAAGCAGCAGCTAATGGATGAGGTATGGGGATATGAGACGGAGGCAGACCCACATACGATAGAGGTACATATAGGAAGAATCAGGGAGCGTTTTAAAGAAAATCCGGATTTCGAAATTGTAACAATGCGTGGTCTGGGATACAAGGTGGTGAAAAAATAATGGAACATAAAAAGAAAAAAGAATTGCGTATCCGCTCGTGTCTGACCGGTGCAATCTGGCTGGCACTTGCATTTTCTATGCTGATATCAGCCCTGTTATTTGCGTTTTTGAATCATTTTTTGGATTTGCCCGGGAAAATACCGGGCCTTGGCTGGCTTTTGATTTTTAATACATTGATAGCAGGACTTATTACATCATTTATCAATGCAAGGCTCCTTGAGCCGATTACCAGGCTCAGTAAAGCAATGAAAGCAGTTTCCCAGGGAGATTTTGAACAGCATCTGGAAACAAACAGCCGCATAGCCGAGATTGGAGAATCCTATCAGAGCTTTAATGTCATGACAAAAGAGCTTCGTGCAACAGAGATGCTGCAAATGGATTTTGTATCCAATGTTTCCCATGAGTTCAAGACTCCAATCAATGCAATTGAAGGTTATACGATGCTGCTCCAGGGAGATGAGCTGTCACAGGAGCAGGAGGGGTATGTAGAAAAAATCCTGTTTAATACTCAAAGGCTTTCAGGTCTTGTTGGAAATATTTTATTGTTATCAAGGCTGGAAAATCAGAATATTCCAATGAAAAAAACCGAATATCGTCTGGATGAACAAATCCGTCAGGCATTTCTTTCATTGGAAGACAAATGGACTGAAAAAGGAATTGGCTTTCAGGTGGAGATGGAGGAGGTCAGATATGTTGGAAATGAAGGGCTTTTTATGCATATCTGGATGAATCTTTTGGATAATGCAATCAAGTTTAGTCCTGAAAATGGGACAATCACCATGTTTCTAAGGCATGAAAATGATTCTGTGCAGTTTATTCTGGAAGACGAGGGACCGGGAATAGCGGATGATGCAAAAGCCAGAATATTTGATAAGTTTTATCAGGTGGATGGTTCTCATAAAGCCGAGGGAAACGGCCTTGGTCTGGCACTTGTGAAAAGAATTGTAGACATCGCCGGTGGAACAATCAAAGCTGAAAACCGGGAATACGGAGGATGCAGATTTGTAGTACAACTGCCAATAAAGAATTATAATGAGTAGCTATTTAGAACATGATAGTTACAATAATAAAATAATAAGATAAAAGATAGGAGAATTTACATGACATTTTATCAGGAACTGCAGTTAAATCAGGCCGGCTCTAAAAGCCTGCTGAAAAATAGTAAAACAATGAAAGAAAAACTATACCATACGTTTGTATATATGGTGAAGATAGCCATCACGATGGTTTTTTGCTTTGCCTTTGTCACTGCCTCAAGCATCATATTGGGAAAAGATAACAGCATTGTGGGAGTAGTGGTCTTATTATGCGTTATGGTATTTCGAAACGCTGATCTCGGAATCCATACCGGACACTCTACATGGCTTTTGGCATTGTTCTTTGTAATTATGACAGTATGCCCACATCTGGCAAATCAGCTTTCACCGCTTCCGGCGCTGCTTATAAACATTGCAGCTCTTGCAGTGCTGATTTTGTTCGGATGCCATAATCCATTTATGTTTAATCAATCCACACTGGTTCTCGGCTATTTATTGTTATATGGATATGATGTGTCAGGAAAAAGCTATATGCTTCGAATAGCAGGGATGGCTGCAGGTGCTGTCCTCACATGCCTGGTATTTTACAGAAATCATAAAAACAGAGACTATAAAAGAAATATGAAAGCTGTAATTGAGGAGTTTGACCTTTCTTCATCACGTACAAAATGGCAGCTGTGCCAGATACTATGTGTACCGTTAGTTCTATGTATTGCACAGCTTTGTAATATGCCGCGTGCAATGTGGGCAGGTATTGCAGCCATGTCTGCCATCCTGCCGTTTATGGAGGATATGCAGTACAGAGTCCAAAAAAGGATTGTCGGTAATATCGCAGGTGTTATATGCTTCACGGCATTATATTTTCTGCTTCCACCATCAATCTATGCGTACATAGGAATCATAGGTGGAATCGGCGTGGGATTATCGGCACAATACGGCTGGCAGGCTGTTTTTAATACATTTGGTGCTCTGGCTATAGCTGCAGAGAGCTATGGGCTAAAGGGAGCAGTCAGCCTCAGGGTGATACAGAATGTGTTTGGAGTCGTTTTTGCGTTGGTATTTTGTGCTGTATTTTATAGATTTATGTCAGGGAAAGCGCCGGTGAAAGAGAAAGCTGTATAATACAAGTGGAAACGTGTAATCAGTCATAAGGAATTGTATTCTTCAGATGAAACAGCCACAAAATCCAAAGTGAAGGAAAAGGTTATAACAAATATGAGTCAGATAATATTGGCGTCGGCATCACCGCGCCGAAAGGAATTATTAGAGCAGATTGGGGTAGAGTTTGTTGTCTGTCCTGCAAAGGGAGAAGAGATAATCACAGAGGAGGAGCCATCTGCGGTTGTCATGGAGCTATCCCGTCAAAAGGCAGAGGAGGTAGCGTCAGGTGTGCTTACCTACAATGAACAGCATGCAGAGCTTGTGACACCGCAGGATATTCTTGTAATCGGAGCGGATACGGTAGTGGCTTATGAGAATCAGATTCTTGGAAAGCCGAAGGACGAAGAAGATGCCAGGCGTATGCTTTCGATGCTTTCGGGAAAAACGCACAGTGTCTATACAGGGGTAACGTTTGTTTTTATTGACAAAGCCGGAAGAACAGGAGAACACTGCTTTTATGAGAAGACGGATGTCAGCATGTATACACTGACGGAAGAGGAAATTGACCGCTATATTTCAAGCGGGGATCCGATGGATAAAGCAGGAAGCTACGGGATACAGGGACGCTTTGCCATCCACATTAAGGGAATACATGGTGATTACAATAATGTGGTAGGGCTTCCGGTAGCGCGCCTGTATCAGGAGCTTAGAAAGCTTGGAGTTGATGTTTAGCGAAGTCTTTTTTTAATAGCCGGTCCGATAAGCATGGCAATTATCATTTTTATCAGGTCGCCCGGGATAAATGGGAACACACATATTGAGAGCGCACCGCTGACTGTGCTTTTTGCCTCAAAGCAGAACCACGCTGTACCGAGTACATAGCATATGATAGTTCCGACAATCATACCAATGAGCTGGAGCCAAGGCTGGTGGAAATGATCGATTACAAGTCCTGCAATAATTGCCATGGCAATAAAACCGATGATGTATCCGCCTGTAGGGCCGGCAAGCTTAGCTGGGCCACCGGTGAAGCCTGAAAATACAGGGATTCCGACAAGTCCGATAAGCAGATAAATCAGGTAGCTTATAGTTCCACGCTTCCATCCGAGCAGATATAATGAAATATATATGGCCAGATTTGTCAGTGAAATCGGTACCGGCCCAATCGGGATAGATAATGGTGCAAGAATACATGTGACAGCTGTCATGAGCGCTGTTACCGTTATGGCATAGGTCGTTCCATGCTTGTAGTCTATAGTTTCTGTCTGGTTCATGATAAAATCTCCTTTTTGTAAATTTCATAGTAATTTTTGTACGGTTAACACATTAACATGAAAAGATGTCAATTGTCAACCATAACTGTAATGAAGGTTTACAATTATCGGGGGAGTAATGAAAAAATATACTAACATCGGTATATACGTACGCTATTCGGAAAACATGGATACTTGGAAAATGTCTGAAAATCATTAAAAACAATCGACATTACAGCCAATAAACGCTATAATAGATACATTAAGATAAATGTACTGGGACTTGTATGATCCACAGCCATCATGCGGTACGGCTGTCGCGGATAGCGTCAGGCCCGGGAAGGGGAAGCATATGCAGGATAAAAAGCAAAAAAAGGCAAAAATACAGGTTATATTTCTAATTCTTATTTCCACGCTTGTTATTTTAGCGGATTTTTATGCGATAATTAATTATCCAAAGGAATACATGCTCATTGCAGCAATCACAGTTATCTTTATGATTTGCCTGTGGGGAGTGATAAGCGGATTTTTCTCACTGAGTGCTCTAAAGGAGGACAGGAGGGAGGAACAGTATGACAGTATTTTCAAGTCTGAAAAGGCATCTTATCTCATGCTCAGGAAGTACTTTGATGAGATAGAGGAAAAGATTGAGATACTGCAGAAGGAGTCAAAGATTCCGACTGAGGATATCATCAATGCACAGAAGGGAATCGCAAAGGTTGTCATCAACAGGAATAAGGAAAATGCTGATGCGATTATGAACTCCAATGAACAGCTTATGGAGACGTTTGAACATCTTGAGAATAAGCTCAAGGAGAGCAATGATTTCATTATTGAGAACCAGAAAAATGTGATTTATGATAACCTCAAGGACATTATGGAAAAGCAGCAGGTTCTGTCTGACAGCATAAAGGATATGGAAATCCGTCTGAGTCAGGCAATCACAGCAAATCCTATTCAGTTTACAGCAAATGTTGAGATGCCTAAGCAAACGACCGACGCACCACAATCAGCACCGGCCATGGAGGCGATACCTGAACCGGAATCTGTACAAGCGAATGAGTCAGAACAGATACCTGAGCCTATTCAGATAAATGAGCCGGAGCCTGTAGTTGAGACATCACATGTACATGAACCGGAACCTGTAAGTGAGACACCACATGTACCTGAACCTGAACCGGTAGTAGAGCCAAGCCCTGCGGCAGAAGCTGTTACAGAGCCGGCAGCAGAAGAAGCTGTTGCAGATACGACAAACAGCGACCCGAACCGCCAGCTGAGTGCAGATGAAATAGCAGCACTTTTTGCAAGTGCAAACGCAGGAGCGACAGAACCTGAATCAAAACCGGCAGAGGAAGTGATTACGGAACCGGTCACAGATGCACCTCAGGCACCTGAGCCGGAGCCTGCAAGTGAACCGGAACAGGCAAAGTCTCCGGTTGTAGATTTAAATAACACAAATCGTAATCTGACACCGGATGAGATAGCAGCTTTATTTAGCAGTATGTAGTATTTTGGTAACTATTCAGTAAAGAAATGAAGAAATAATATTTTGTAATTATCTCACAAATATGTTAAAGTGTGCATGTTATAAAAATATGCACACTTTATTTTTTTGAAAGGAAATATAAAAAATATATGGAAACAATCAGATTTGACGAATTAGAACTAAACCCTAAGATTTTGCGAGGCATCAAGGATATGGGCTTTGAGGAGGCAACTCCAATACAGGCTCAGGGAATCCCGGCAGTGCTTTCGGGCAGGGATGTAATCGGACAGGCGCAGACCGGAACAGGAAAGACAGCAGCCTTTGGTATTCCGGTGCTTGAGAGCGTTGATGCATCAAGTCACAAGACACAGGTTATCATCCTCTCTCCTACAAGGGAGCTTGCCATCCAGGTGGCAGATGAAATCAGGAAGCTTGCAAAATATATGCATGGTGTGAAGGTACTTCCGGTATACGGAGGACAGGATATCAGCCGCCAGATTAAGGCACTTAAGGGCGGTGTGCAGATTATTATCGGAACCCCGGGGCGTCTTATGGATCATCTCAGGAGAAAGACAATCAGGCCTGACCATGTAAAGACAATAGTGCTCGACGAGGCAGACGAGATGCTCAACATGGGCTTTAGGGAGGATATCGAGACAGTGCTCGAATACCTGCCACAGGAGCATCAGACAGTACTCTTCTCGGCAACAATGCCAAAGCCTATTTTGGAAATTACAAGAAAATATCAGCATGATGCTATCAATATCAAGATTGTGAAAAAAGAGCTGACAGTCGCAAATATCGACCAGTATTACTATGATGTGAAGCGCAAGGACAAGATAGATGTACTTACAAGACTGTTGGATTACTATAATCCAAAGCTCTCACTTGTATTCTGCAACACAAAGAAGATGGTCGACGAGCTGGCATATGAGCTTTGCGGACGCGGCTACAGTGCAGAAGGACTTCATGGCGATATGAAGCAGGTGCAGAGAGATCGTGTCATGAAGAACTTCAGAAACGGAAAGACAGATATTCTTATTGCCACTGATGTCGCAGCACGCGGAATTGATGTGGATGATGTGGAGGCTGTTTTCAATTATGATCTGCCTCAGGATGACGAGTATTATGTACATAGAATTGGTCGTACAGGAAGAGCAGGCCGCTGTGGAAAGGCATTCTCCTTTGTAAAGGGCAAGGAGGTATATAAGCTCAAGGACATACAGCGCTACTGCAAGACAAAAATCTATGCACAGCCAATTCCATCATCTGATGATGTTGCCAAAATCAGGGCAGAAAAGATTATGGACCAGATTTCCACCATTATAGATGAGGAAAATCTCACAAGTGTCATTGATATTATAGAGAATCAGATAAATGAGTCAGATTACACAGCAATGGATATAGCGGCGGCATTTTTATACCAGGCTATGGGTGCTTCAGAGATATCCACAGCTGAATCAAAGGACGACTATGATTTCCACAATACAGGAGCAGAGGATGGCATGGTACGTCTGTTTATCAACGTAGGAAAGAAGGACAAGATAAAGCCGGGCGATATTTTAGGCGCCATTGCAGGCGAGTCAGGCATGCCTGGCAGGCTTGTCGGTGCAATCGACATGTACGATAAGTATACATTTGTTGAAGTGCCTGCTGAGTATGGCAAGGAAGTGCTCAATGCCATGAAGAATGCGAAGATAAAGGGGCGCTCTGTGAACATGGAGCCTGCAAATTCACGATAGCAAAGTCAGGCTTTTCTGATGACGCATCAGCTTTTTTGTTCTCAGTGGTTCTGAATAGTTACGATGGTTGTATAAAAAATACCGGGACACAAAATGTGTTGCCCGGTATTTTTGATTACTTGTCGTCATCGATTCCCCAATGCTCTTTCATGTAATCCTTTCCCATTCCTCCGCCGATATCATTTTGATTTCTGCGAAGATAATTTACAAATATTCCACCAACAACTGCAAAAATGATAAGTGCTGCAAGTACTACCATATGGTCTCCCTTCTGAAACATCTGTCAGTTTCAAAAAAAGCTGTAATTATTCGTTCGAAAATAAACGAAAAACAATTGGCTGCCATCATTATAGCAGAATTGTCAGATAAGTCAATACACAAATCAGCTATTATTTACACTAAAGCGCAGTCGGATTACTGGTTACACTGTTAGTAGTGAACCGTAACGTGGCCGTGGCTGGTCACACTGTTAGTTGTGAACAGTAACTGACCGGCAACGAAATCACGCGTCAGCCAGCATCAGCACATGCTTCACAATTGATTTGATTATATTAACCGCAGTCTCCATGCCCTCAACTGATATGTGCTCAAATGGGCCGTGGAAGCCGTAGCCGCCGGTACCGAGGTTTGGACAAGGAAGTCCCATGAAGGATAAACGTGCGCCGTCTGTACCGCCGCGAACCGGGCGTGATAGCTCTAGACCGTTTTCCTCTATAGCAGCCTTAGCCAGGTCGATAATGTACATGTTGTCCATTATGATTGAAAGCATATTCTCGTAGGAGTGGGTGATAGTCAAAGAAACAGTGCCCTCACCATATTTTTTGTTCATCTCTATCTCAAGAGAGCGGAGAGTATCAAGTCTTTTAGCAAAAAGCGCCTTGTCGTGGTCGCGCACAATATATGACAGATGGGCTGATGCTACATCACCGCTCATATCACACAGATGGTAAAAGCCCTCTCTGCCCTCAGTTGTGGCAGGAGTCTCGTTTGCAGGCAGCGTTGCGGCAATCTCGCAGCCAACCAAAGCAGCATTGACCATAATGTCCTTTGCTTCGCCCGGATGCACGTTGACGCCCTTTATGGTAAATTCAGCGCTTGCGGCATTAAAGTTTTCATAGGCCACCTCGCCCTCGTAATCACCATCCACGGTGTAGGCAAAATCTGCCTCGAAATAGTCCAGATCAAACAAATCCGCACCCTTTCCGACCTCCTCATCGGGGGTAAATCCAACCCAGATATCGCTGTGAGGAGTGCCCTCTGCAATAATCTGCTCTAAGGCGGTCATAATCTCAGCCACACCGGCCTTGTCATCGGCACCAAGCAGGGTAGTGCCATCTGTGGTAATGAGAGTGCGTCCGGTGAGAGATTTAAGCTCAGGAAAATCGCTTACTCTCAGGTATTCGCCACTGCCTCTAAGCAGCACATCGCTTCCGTCATAGTGATGCAGCAGCTGTGGCTTGACATTTTCCCCGGAAAAATCAGGTGCAGTATCCATATGTGCAATAAATCCGACCGCTTTTTTGTGCTCCATGCCGGCAGTGGCAGGCAGCAGACCATACACGTAACAATGGTCAGTGAGCACAACCTTGGATAAGCCAAGTTCCTTAAGCTCTGACTCAAGCTCTCTTGCGAGTGCAAATTCCCTGTCACTGCTTGGTATTTTATCACTTGCTTCATCAGATGTGGTGTGATAGCCCACATATTTTAATAATCTTTCTTCTACTTTCATTATCAGTAAATCCTTTCTGAGAGACTTTGGATGGGAAATCTGGAATAAAAAGTCTCTGTATATAGAAAATAATATAGCTTAAAACGGTGTAAAATCAACTGTTTTACAAAAAATCTAAAAAAAATTTAAAAAAATTAAAAAAAAGTGTTGCATTTCTATAAACTATACTATATAATAAATTTCGCGTTAAGGAAAACGCAAACAAATTAATAAACGCGCTTCTAGCTCATTTGGTAGAGCACCTGACTCTTAATCAGGGTGTGCAGGGTT
>ENA-OOWH01001609-OOWH01001609.1-human-gut-metagenome-genome-assembly--contig:-NODE-1609-length-12637-cov-3.286282_pt1 | contig 12637 bp, 10 predicted proteins | sample MGYA00241576_ERZ501321 | MGnify/ENA primary metagenome ERZ501321 (study PRJEB25962, sample SAMEA2042733) | human gut metagenome | biome: human gut; feature: human-associated habitat; material: faeces... | reverse complement strand
CTTCTACCGCTGCTAAAACTGCGGGTTTTAAAGTTAAGGGTGGTACCGGATTTGGCGTCAGCACTTTGATTAAGCTGGCGCAGGAAATGTAAAATGTTAGTAGATCTGCATACTCATAGCACAAGTTCAGATGGAACTTATACTCCGGCAAAGCTGGTAGAAGCGGCAGCTGCTGCTAAAATAGGCGTACTGGCTTTGACTGATCATGATTCTGTAAATGGCATTGTTCAGGCAGAAGCCGCTGCTGTAAATATAAAAAACGCTCCCCGCATCATCAGAGGCGTAGAGCTTGGTACTCAGGCCGGTGAAGCCAGCGTACATATTTTAGGATATCATATTGATATCAGTAATGAGCGTTTGCTGACGAAAATGCATGAAATGCGCCATGCGCGCGAACTCAGGCTGCAGAAGATTCTTCAGAAAATAGCTGCTCTGGGCTATTGTGTCGAGGTGGCCGAATGTGATCCTGACAACAGAGCAGTCGGACGTCCCCATGTGGCTAAAGCTTTAGTCGCCAAAGGGTATTTTGCTACGGTGCAGGAAGCCTTTGACGTGCTTTTAAAGAGAGGCAGGCCCGGTTATGAACCGCAGCCTAAATTATCGCCGGAGGAGGCCGTAGAGCTGCTGCACCAGGCAGGAGGCCTAGCGGTGCTCGCGCATCCAAGTGAGTTGGAGGATAAGCCGCTGGTAAACTGTTTGATGAAGAATGTAAAATTTGACGGTATCGAAGTCTATCATCCCTCCGCAGATATAAATGAGCAGAAATACTGGCTGGAGCTGGCGAAGAATTTTGATTTGCTGGTTTCTGGCGGTTCAGATTTTCACGGAGTGAGCGGGCGTTTTCCTGAGCAATTAGGAATTTTTGAAGTTTTATATACAAATGTCAAAAATGTGATAGAATATAAACAATAAATTTAAGTCGGATTTGCGGAGGCCTTTATGAAAGTAGTAGCTTTTGTAGGTCCCAGCGGTACTGGTAAAAGTCATCGAGCAATAGGTATTGCCCATAAAAATAATTGTGATGCTATTATTGATGACGGATTACTTATCAAAGGAACCAAAATATTAGCCGGAACTTCTGCTAAAAATGAAACGAATAGAATACAGGCGGTCAAGCGCGCTATTTTTACTGAAGAAGATCATGCAGAAGCAGTGCGTCAGGCTTTGGCAGGTAATGACGTCCGGCGGCTTCTGATTTTGGCAACTTCCGACAATATGATAGAGAAAATAGTTAAGCGTTTGGAGTTACCTGAGCCTGAAAAGACCGTTTATATTCAGCAGATTGCGTCCAAGCAGGAGATCAAAAAGGCGAAACAGGCCCGGCTGCGCGACGGCAAGCATATTGTTCCGGTACCGACTGTCGAGTTGAAGCCGCATTTTACAGGTTATTTTGCTGATTTACCATATAATTTATTTTCCAAGCAAAGGAAGAAAAGCGGGGAAGACCGTTCGATCGTCAGACCGGCGTTCAGCTACTATGGCAAGCTGTTGATTTCCGATTACGCTATTTATGACATTATCAATCTCATTGCCGAAAAAATGATGGGCATTGATAAAGTAACAGGCATCAAAGTGCGCAGGCGTGCCGAAACGAAAGGCATCAGCATTTATGTCGATGTCGTATTGTATTACGGCGTTAAGATTTTTGAAGTAACAAAATTGTTCCAACACAAAATAAAAGAAAAAGTAGAATATATGACGGCAATGCAGGTCAAAACAATCAATGTTTCCGTCCGCAGCTTGTCGGTAAAAAAACAGGAGGATTTTTATGTTAAACGAACAAAGTAATGAAAGAGTACTTTTTTCGGGGTATGCAAAATTACCGGTAGGAATTACAGCTGCGGAAATGTATAAGGTAATAGGCGTGATTGTGGTTGTAGATATGAAGAGCGGACTTATCGTAAAGGCCGACTGCACACTGGCGACTGAACTGGCACGGCAATATATTGCGCAGTGCCTTATTGGTTACAACCTTTCCAATGGGCACGAAGAGCTGCAGAATATTTTAGAACGTCAATATCAGGGCAGTGCTAAAAAAGCCGTTGCAACGGCTATGCGGATAATTTATGACAAATACCGCAGTTTTAAAAACGGGGAAAGCGCCGAAGGCAGTGACAAATTTATCTGAAGATAATAAAATAACAAAAATGTATAAAAAAATCCCTTCAACAAAAATGTTGAAGGGATTTTTTCACATAACAGGATTAGTAAGTGCATCTGCCTGTTCAAAAATGAAAGCAGGTGAAGGATAATAGAATTGGCAATGCTGGAAACTGATTGCTTCTGTTGAAAAACGTTTTAGTAAAGCATAACTGGCGCGTTCTTCAAAATCGATCAGATTATCCTTGTTGATATCGGCGTCATCGACAATGACCAAAAGATAAGCCGGAACGCTGGGCGCGTCTTCCGGGACCAGGCTGCGGTCAAGCGGGACACCTGGAACGATACGAAGATGGCCGATGACCTGCTGATTTTCGTCAAGCAGCTGGGCACGGAAAGTATCGTTGTAAAGCGTACGTGAAAGTTTGAGAGTATAAGCTCCGGAACTCATAAAACACACATCCTTTTCTCTTATTGGCAAGGGAATTTATTGCCCTCTGAATATTTGATAACGATATATATGATACCATATTCTTTTAATTTTAGCAAAGCGGCAAAAATTTAAGAAAAACAGATAAAGTATATTGTATACAATATAGAGCTTCTTCTAACTTGCAGGATTTTATAGAAATTTATCGAATTAAACTAAGTAAGTAAAGTGGCATAGTCATTTGAAAAATGAGCTTTTATTTTTCATGATACAACTGTGTACACTCAAAAATGAGGAGGGGATCCTATGAAAAAACTTTTAGCTTTTCTGATGGCGATCATGGTCTTTGCTACTATGGCAGCCGGCTGCGGCGGTGGTTCTGACAAAAAAGCCGGCTGCGCAAAAATTCATTAATATTGCTACCGGCGGTACGGCTGGTACATATTTCCCGCTGGGAGGCGCTATCGCTGACATTTTGAATAAAAATGTTCCCGGTGCTAATGCTTCAGCTCAATCCACCGGTGCGTCTGTAGCAAATATCAACTTGTTGCAGCAGGATAAAGTCGATATTGCTTTTGTACAAAACGATATCGCTTATTATGCTGTTAACGGCTCAGAAATGTTTAAAGATAAAAAAGTACCCAGCATCCAAGGGTTGGCGACTTTGTATCCTGAAACCGTACAAATCGTGACTTTGGATAAAACTGGCGTTAAATCTCTGAACGATGTTAAAGGTAAACGCGTTGCAGTAGGTGCCGCAGGTTCCGGTACTGAAGCTAATGCCCGTCAGATCCTCGAAGCTTATGGTATCACTTATGACGATATCAAAGTCCAATACCTCTCTTTCGCAGAAGCTTCCAATGCATTAAAAGACGGCAATGTTGACGTTGCATTCGTAACTGCAGGCCATCCGACCGCAGCTATTCAGGATATCGCGACTCAAAACCATGTAGTTTTACTGCCGGTTGACAGCGATAAAGCTGACGCTTTGATTGCAAAATATCCTTTCTATACCAAACTTACTATTGCAGCCAAAACTTACCCGAATCAAGAAGCCGACGTTCAGGCAATCGCAGTTCGTGCTATGTTGGCAGTAACTGATAAAATGGATGCTGATACCGGCTATGCTATCACCAAAGCTATTTTCAGCAATCTCGATCGTTTGAAAGCAGCTCATTCTGTAGCTAATGCAGTTTCTAAAGCAACCGCATTGGACGGTATGTCCGTTCCTGTTAATCCGGGCGCAGAAAAATACTTGAAAGAAAAATAAGAGTTAAATATTTTATATGATGAACCTGAGAGACCGGTTGCCGGGAACTTCCGGTAATCGGTCTTTTTCTAAAAAAATGATTCTGATATCAGTTACTGTATTAGTTGGTTTGGGAATATTGTTTTGGTATGCCAACCAATTAGTAGTTTCTATTAATCCCGAAGATGGATTGCCAAAACAATGTTTTACTGCAAAAAGAGGAGAAGAATGGAATATTGAATTTACCCATTCGGTCCAGTTGACAACGGTGGAAGAATTTTTTAGAGTTGACGGTGCAGATGATATGGTTATGACACATACTCGGTATCAATCACTGGGAGTAGGACTGCCATATTCACCTGCAGAAGGAATTTTGACTAATACTCCTGACGGTAAGTTTATCTTAAAAATGGATCGGCCTTATAAGACTGTAAAATTAAGGACTGCCGTACAAGCAAAGCCTCGTATTATACATAAAAATAAAGTCTATGATCTTTGCGATCTATATGGACAAGGAACCTTGGTCGAAATCAAGGCAGAAAAACGTTATCAATATTGGTTAAATTAAATTTTGTAAAAGGGGAGGAGAGGGCAGAATGAGTGAACAAGATAAAACAACTATGTCAGCAGAAGAAGTCCTGCAAAAGTTTGACAAAGAGTCTGACAAACGTAATTTAACAGGAATGTGGGACAAATTAATTTCTTTTATCTGTATTGCCTTCGCCGTTTTTCAATTGTATACCGCAACTTTCGGTGTACTTGATGCACACTTACAGAGAGCAATCCATTTGGCATTTGGATTTTCTTTGATTTATCTGCTGTATCCCGGCAGGAAAAACTGGTCCAGATCTGTAATGCATCCGCTTGATGTTATTTTCGCTGTTCTAAGTGTTGCCAGTGCACTTTATATCGTAATTTTTTACGACGAACTTGTTTTAAGAGCCGGTATGAATACTGAATTTGATTTCAGCATCGCTTTTATCGGTACATTGCTTCTGTTTGAAGCAGCTCGCCGTGTTGTCGGCTGGCCGATGCTTACAGTTGCACTGTTTTTTATGTTTTATGCTTTTGCCGGCCCGTATATGCCGGGGATTCTGGCACATCGCGGAGTTGGTGTGCAGGAGATGTTCGATCATCTTTTCTTTACCACAGAAGGTATTTTTGGTACTCCGCTTGGCGTATCTTCAACATTTATTTATCTCTTTATCTTATTTGGTTCCTATTTGGAAGCTACGGGTTTGGGCAAGTTGTTTATCGACCTGGCTAACGCTGTTGCCGGCTGGGCCGCAGGCGGACCTGCCAAGGTTGCCGTATTATCATCTGGTTTGATGGGCACAGTATCAGGCAGCTCTGTTGCTAACGTAGCCGGTACAGGCGCCTTTACGATTCCTATGATGAAGAAATTAGGTTATCGTCCTGCTTTTGCAGGCGCGGTAGAAGCTGCTGCTTCTACTGGCGGACAGCTGATGCCTCCCGTTATGGGTGCGGCTGCATTCTTGATGGCTGAATTTGTCGGTGTCCCTTATATCGAAGTTGTTAAAGCTGCCGTCATTCCGGCGCTGTTATATTACATTGGTGTTTGGATAGGCGTACATTATGAAGCTAAAAAGTTTGGGCTTAAAGGGACGCCGCGTGATCAATTACCTAAGTTTGGTAAACTGTTTATGGAAAAAGGCCATTTGATTTTTCCGCTGGCGATCATCGTTTACTTGTTGGTATCCGGTTATACACCGATGCGTGCTGCTTTGTGGGCGATTGGTCTTACTCTGATCTGTTCCTGCCTCAGAAAATCTACACGTATCAGCTTTAGTGATGTAGTCAAAGGCTTGATCGAAGGTTCTAAAGGTGTTCTCGGTGTTTTGATTGCCTGTGCTACAGCCGGAGTCATTATCGGTGTTGTAACCAAAACAGGCGTTGGCCTTAAATTGGCTACGGCACTGCTTGATCTTGCAGGTGGACACTTGTTGCCGGCAATGTTCTTTACAATGATCACGTCTTTGATCCTTGGTATGGGCGTTCCGACTACTGCTAACTATGTTATTACATCTACGATTGCTGCTCCTGCTTTGGTGCAGATGGATGTTCCTGTTTTGGCAGCGCATATGTTTGCCTTCTACTTTGGTATCGTTGCGGACGTAACTCCTCCGGTTGCTTTGGCTGCTTATGCTGGTGCCGGTATCTCCGGTGCCGATCCAATGAAGACAGGTTTTGCAGCAGCAAAATTGGCAATAGCGGCTTTTATCGTTCCGTATATTTTTGTTCTGGCACCTGAACTGCTTATGATTGATGCAACTCCATTTACGATCACTTTTGCCTGTGCAACGGCGATTATCGGCATGTGGGGCGTATCTGTCGCCATGATTGGGTTCTGTCAGTCCAAGCTCAGCTTTTTGCAAAGACTGCTGTTCTTTGTTGGCGGCTTAAATATGATTATTCCTGGCGCTGTTACTGATGCTATTGGCGTAGCAATTCTTGCAGTTGCTTTCTTCTGGCAGCGCATGAATAAAAATAAAGGTCCTATCGAAAACCATGGTGAGGATCTGTAAGAGCTTCAAACAAGCATACCTTTTAAGGTATGCTTGTTTTTTTATGTTCAGTTCACTGAATCTTTACAATAAAAATTTATTGATAATTGATTAAACATTTGTTTTTCTGCATTATTTAATGTATAATATACCGTAGAGTAGGTGTGCGGTTAATAGATTTTATTACTAGAGGTCTAAATACTTGTACGGAAATAAATTAAAAAAATTTTGGAGGTGTATTTTTTTTGAGTAAAATACAAAGTAAATTAAATATTATTCCCTTGGGCGGATTGGGGGAGATCGGTAAGAACATGACGGTATTCCGTTATGGCGACGATATAATTCTCGTTGATGCCGGCTTGATGTTCCCTGAAGATGATATGCTGGGAATCGATCTTGTTATTCCTGATATTACTTATTTAGTGGAGAACAAAGACAAGGTTAAAGCTATCTTCCTGACTCATGGGCACGAAGATCATATAGGCGCTTTGCCGTATGTTATGAAACAGATCGGCGCTCCTGTTTACGGAACTGCTTTGACTTTAGGTATTCTTCAGGGAAGATTGAAAGAAAACGGGGTCAGCTCTGAAGCATGTAAAATTATCAAACCTGGAGATAAAATTCACGCAGGAAATTTCAAAGTGGAATTTATACGTGTCAACCATAGTATTCCAGATGCAGTTGCATTGGCGATCCATACTCCTATTGGTATTATCATTCATACCGGTGATTTCAAATTTGACCAGACTCCGGTAGATGGACAGGTAACTGAATTTAATAAATTTGCAGAGTTCGGTGATCAGGGTGTACTGGCTTTAATGGCTGACAGTACCAATGCCGAACGCCCTGGTTATACACAAAGTGAAAAAATAGTCGGGCAGACTTTTGATGATGAATTCCGTTATGCCAAAAACCGTATTATTGTCGCTACCTTCTCGTCAAACGTACATCGCATCCAGCAGGTAGTTGACAGCGCTGTTCGTTATAAACGTAAAGTAGCAGTTATCGGGCGCAGCATGGTAAATGTAGTAAATATTTCCATGGAATTAGGGTATTTAAAAATACCTGAAGGCGTACTGATCGACATTGATGAGAGCAACAACTATACTCCTGATAAAATAGTTATCATTACTACTGGCAGCCAGGGAGAGCCTATGTCTGCTTTAACAAGAATGGCTATGTCCGATCATAAAAAAGTTGATATTGTTCCCGGAGACACTGTTATTATTTCCGCAACACCTATTCCAGGCAATGAAAAGCTGGTTTCCAGAACAATAGACCACTTGTATAAACTTGGTGCCGATGTTATTTATGAAAAAAGCAATGGCGTACACGTTTCAGGTCATGCCAGTCAGGAAGAAATCAAAATGATGCACAATCTGGTGCGTCCTAAATTTTTCATTCCTGTGCATGGCGAATACAGGCATTTGATCAAGCATGCACAGCTTGCAGGCAGTCTGGGTATGCCGCGCGAGAATATCGTCGTAGGCGAAAACGGTTCGATCATTGAATTGACACGCAATAGTATTGGTATCAATGGCCGCGTTCCTTCCGGAAAAGTACTTGTAGACGGACTCGGCGTAGGTGATGTTGGCAATATCGTTCTGCGTGACCGCAGACAGCTGTCCCAGGATGGTATCATGATAGTTGTCGTTACTATCGATAAGGATACCTGCACTGTAGTTTCCGGTCCGGATATAGTTTCTCGCGGCTTTGTTTATGTGCGTGAAGCAGAGGGCTTGATGGAAACTGCTAAAGAGAAAGTTCAGCAGGCTCTTGATAAATGCGAACAGAGCAATGTTTCTGAATGGTCTGTTATAAAATCTGCTGTCCGCGATTCACTTGGCAGATTTTTATACGAAAAAACACGCAGAAGACCGATGATTTTGCCTATTATAATGGAGATCTAATGTTGTAAATGAGGTGCCTAATTTGAGAAGAACCAAAGCAGAACGTACGGAACAACAGAATAACAGTCGTTTGGAAATAAGCGGCGTTCTTTTGCTTGCGTTAGGATGTTTTGCAGCAGCAGCTTATTTTGGGCTTCCTACAGGAACAATAGGTGCTTTTATAGATAAAGTTATGAACTATACTTTAGGTAAAGGGGCATTTTTGTTTCCGCTCGCCTGCATAGTTCTTGGTATTAGATTTTCTTTTTCTCACAAGGGAATTGGTTTTTCAAAAAAAGGATTAGCCCTAACATTATTGATGCTGTGCCTTTTAGGCACAGCTCATCATGTTTTTGTACCTGTAGGGGAAGAGCTGGTTCCTGAACAGCTTAAAGAAGGTGGCGGTCTATTGGGCGGAGCTTTTCTTTTAGCATTAAGACGTCTGTCAGGAACAGCTGGAGCATTGATAATTTTGATTGCAGGTATCATCTGCAGCGTTTTATTAACGGGGAAATTGTCTTTAAAGGCTTCGGCAGAAACAGCTGGTAGAAAAGCTAAAAATATTGTAACTTATCAAAATTCAGATAATGAAACTACTGCTGAAACTTCTGATTTCAAGAATATGGAAGTTTTGAACACTGTTAATCCTTACAACAGTGATGATTTTGCAGGCTTTACTTCAGGAATCAAAAAAGAAAGCCAGTTTAAACAGATCATTCGAAAAGCTGTTGGCAAAAATGAAAGTAAAGCTGAAGATGAAGAAGCGTTTTTTGATGATGACCAGCCATTTATCGAAGAATTTCCTGTTGCTGAGAAAAATGAGCCTCATATTATTACAAGGCCGATTATAGATTTTAATAAACCAAAGGAAACAGCAGTACAAATGCCAGAGCATGATTTTCTTAATCCTTACAAAAATCAGAATCCTGGCGATATAAAGATCATTGATACTGCTGATAAAAATATTTCTGCTGCCAGCCCGGCTCCTAAAAAGGCTGTCAGTGAAAAAGTAAAAACAGAAACTCTGCCGGCAGCAGAAGCAAGTACATACTTGTTTCCACCTTTGGAGTTACTTAATCCTCCGTATGTTTCTAAAGATAAGCATACCGAAGAGGATATCAGAGAACAATGTGCTATTTTAGAACAGACACTTGAAGATTTCCGTGTTCGCGCCAGCGTCGTCGCTGTTACACGCGGTCCTTCCGTCACCAGATTTGAACTGGAACCTGCTCCTGGCGTTAAAGTAAGTTCAGTAGTAAACTTAGCAGACGATATAGCGCTCAAACTTGCCGCCTCAGGTGTTCGCATTGAGGCGCCTATACCAGGCAAAGCTGCCATCGGTATTGAAGTCCCGAACCGAAAAAATGATCCGGTATTTTTCAGGGAGGTAGTCGACTGCGATTTAGTTCGTAAAACAGAGTCAAAACTTTGTGTAGGCCTTGGCAAGGATATCAGTGGTAATATTATTACGGTAGACCTTTCTAAAATGCCTCATATGCTTGTTGCCGGTTCTACCGGTTCCGGTAAATCTGTATGTATCAACACGATCATTGCCGGTATTTTATACAAAGCCCGTCCTGAAGAAGTCAAAATGATTTTAGTTGACCCTAAGGTTGTTGAACTTTCTAATTATAATGGTATTCCGCATTTACTGACTCCTGTTGTTACTGATTCCAAAAAAGCTGCTTCAGCTTTACATTGGGCTGTTGCCGAGATGGAACGCCGTTACAAGGCTTTTGCTGATAATCATGTGCGGGAAATCAATAGCTATAATGCACAGGCCGCGGAAAAAATGCCCTTTATCGTAATTATTATTGACGAATTAGCAGATTTGATGATGGTGGCTAAAGTAGATGTAGAAGATGCTATTCTGCGTTTGGCTCAAAAAGCCCGCGCAGCTGGTATCCATCTTATTTTGGCAACTCAGCGTCCGTCTGTTGATGTTATCACAGGAATTGTAAAAGCAAACATTCCTTCACGTATTGCTTTTGCTGTTTCTTCACAGACCGATTCCCGTACTATTTTGGATATGGGCGGTGCTGAAAAGCTATTGGGCAAAGGCGATATGCTTTTTTATCCTATCGGTACAAATAAACCTGTACGTGTACAAGGTGCTTTTGTGAGTGATGGAGAATTAAATAAGATTGTTGATTTTATCAAGAAGCAATCCATACCAGTCGAATATTCAGAAGAAGTTACTCAGCAGGTGTTAGAAAGTGATACTAAAGGTTCTAACGCAGCATCTGAAAATGGCAACGATCTGATGAGTGACGAACTTTTTGAAGATGCAGTCCGTTTAGTCATGGATACTGGTCAGGCATCTTCTTCAATGCTGCAGCGTAAATTTAGAATTGGTTATACGCGTGCTGCACGCTTAGTTGATTGTATGGAAGAACTTGGTATCGTAGGTCAGTCTGTTGGCAGCAAACCCCGCGAATTAATTATGTCGCGTCATGAAATAGAAGAACGTTTTTTTACAGCGCAATAAAGTATGATAGAGGAGGGTAAGCTTATGGATAATATAGGAGAAATTCTAAAAAATACCAGACTTGATAAAGGACTTTCTTTAGAGCAGGTAGAAGAAGCTACCAGTATCCGAAAAATCTATCTAGCGGCTATTGAAACAGGTGACTACACTAAAATTCCAGGTGATGTTTTTACTAAAGGAATAATACGCACCTATGGTAATTATCTGGGGCTCAACGGTCCAGAATTAGTTACGCTTTACAAAGCTGCTTGTGCAGGTGTTGATCCAGAAGAAATAAAACCTGCTGAAATCCGTACAACTTCTAAAATAAGCGTTGCTCCTCATCTAAAACCGCAAAAAAATTCTTCGAATATTTTTACTTATCTGCTGTCATTTGTGTTGTTAGTTATAATTGCTGCTGCCGGTTATATTTTCTTATTCAGCAGCAGTGATCAGCCGGAAAATATTGTGACACCAAAACAATCAGCTTTAAGTGATGATACTGCCAAAAGCAATGAAATACCTGAGCAGGAAAAAGCAAAAATAGAAGCAGATGCAAAAAAAGCCAAAGAACGCGCTGAACAAGCGGCTGCTGCTAAAACACAGAAAGCGCCTGCTGACAATAAGCAAGTACAGCAGAAGCAAGCTGTTCCTGATAAAAACAATCTAAATCTCTATATGTTTTGTAATGACAGATGCTGGGTAGAAGTTACTGTAGATGGAGAAAAAGTTTTTGAAGGAACTTTAGTAAGCAATCAGGAAAAAAATTTCTCTGCTGACAAAAAAATTATTGTAAAATATGGCAACATCAAGGCAATGCAGATTGCTGTTAACGGAAAGCCTGCTCCAGCTGAAAAAGTTGATGGAGTTGTCATTAAAGAATATAAGAAATAATATCGGAGGCTATAAATCCTAATGAAAGAATTTTTGCCGATTTCCCAGGAAGATATCAATGCCCGTGGTTGGGAACAAATAGATTTTTTGTTTATCAGCGGCGATGCCTATGTTGATCATCCTTCTTTTGGACCGGCTGTTATTTGTCGTGTATTAGAAGCGCAGGGTTATAAAGTCGCACTGTTGTGTCAGCCAGATTGGCGCAAGCTGAAAAATTTTGAGGTGCTGGGCAAGCCTCGTCTGGCAGTGCTTATTTCAGGTGGAAATCTTGATTCGATGCTTTGCCACTATACTGCGGCTAAAAAACCAAGAAAAAAAGATGCATATACACCTGGCGGAGAGATGGGGAAGCGCCCTGATCATGCTACTGTAGTTTACTCGCAGCAAATAAAACGCTTATGGCCGGAAATGCCGGTTATTATCGGAGGCATTGAAGCCAGTTTGCGCAGATTTGCGCATTTTGATTATTGGGAAAATAAAATTTTGCCTTCCATCTTAGTCGAAAGCAATGCCGACCTTTTGATATATGGTATGGGTGAAAAGCAGATCGTTGAAATTGCTGACTATTTAGCTGGCGGAGCTATTATCGAAGATATCCATTATGTGCGGGGTACAGCTTATTTAGCAGATGATTTGCAAGCGTTAGATGAATTTATTGAATTACCTTCATTAGAAGATATATTAAAAGATAGGGAAGCGTTTGCTAAAGCTTATAACCTACAAAGTAAAGAACTTGATCCATTTTCCGGGAAGATTGTTGTCCAAAAGAACGGCAAAAAATTCGTTGTTCAAAATCAAGTGCCATTTCCTTTGTCACAGGAAGAAATGGATGCTATTTATGATTTGGATTATGTGCGTACTTATCATCCGTCTTACGAAAAATACGGAGGAGTGCCTGCAATAGAAGAGGTACAGTTTAGTGTGATCAGTTGCCGTGGCTGTTTTGGCAGTTGTTCTTTCTGTGCTATTCATTCTCATCAGGGAAGAATAATCCAGACACGCAGTCATGAATCTATCATTCGTGAAGCAAAAAAAATCACTGAATTGCCAAATTTTAAGGGGTATATACATGATGTTGGCGGT
>ENA-OOWH01001608-OOWH01001608.1-human-gut-metagenome-genome-assembly--contig:-NODE-1608-length-12638-cov-4.946595_pt1 | contig 12638 bp, 14 predicted proteins | sample MGYA00241576_ERZ501321 | MGnify/ENA primary metagenome ERZ501321 (study PRJEB25962, sample SAMEA2042733) | human gut metagenome | biome: human gut; feature: human-associated habitat; material: faeces... | reverse complement strand
GACTATGACAACAACAGTTTAAGACGTGTCAAAACGGATAGAAAAGACGCTGTTAAAATCGCCAACTATACGCTCGACAAGTGGACACGGCTACGACAGTATCTTCCCGAAGATGATACCCGGCTGGCTTTGAAGAATTGTTATCGTCAGTACCAGCAAGCCGTGGCAGTTCGTACTATGCTGAAGAATAATCTGATCTCATCTCTTGACCTGACCTTTCCAGATGCAAACAAGCTATTTTCAAGCCCCGCAAAGAGCAACGGGTGCGAAAAATGGGTCGATTTCATTGGAGACTTCTGGCACAGTGAGTGTGTTTCAAGCCTTTCCTCTGATGCCTTTGCTAAAAAGTATTTAAAGTGGTGTCAGAAGCACGGATATAATTTCACTCGCTCAAAATCGGATACGATCTATGCCTGTGCAGTCAATGCTGCTTCTCTTCCAAAATCCCCAACCTCAAAACTCCTTATTCAGCAACAGGTCGCTCAGCTGAAAGCCGTATCTCAGTCCGTGGCTGCATTCCAGCAGGAGATGCTTCGCCTTTCTCAACAGCTTCCGGAATTTGATACTGTGATGGAAATGTACGGCGTCGGCCCTTCTCTCGGTCCTCAACTGATGGCTGAGATCGGAGATGTCCGTCGTTTCTCATCCAAGAAATCACTCATTGCATTTGCAGGAATTGAACCGCAGCCAAATGATTCTGGCAAGATTGTGGGCAACGATAGCGGAATTAGTAAAGTGGGTTCGGCTGTTCTACGTAGGACGCTCTTTCTGATTATGACTGTCATCTTGAAGACACAACCTCAGGATGAGCCGGTTTTTCAATTCATGAACAAAAAGCGCTCTGAGGGAAAACCCTACAAAGTTTACATGATGGCTTCAGCCAACAAGTTCTTGCGAATCTATTATGCTAGAGTGAAAGCTGTAATGGACTCCAAACACTCAAAATAAGCATGGATATTTGTTTTTGGTCGTAATTTCCTCTTGAGCCTGAGCTGAATTCAAAGAACCGCTTAGCTGGCGCAGCGAACCCTTGACAAACCGAAGCATTCAAATGCTATCCTGATTTTGCGAGGGCTGGCTGGGCTTGCTTTGCTATCCCCTCCGTCGCCCTCGCTGTGTTTTGACCAGCATTTGAATACTGTTTGTCATGGGCAGCGGTCGGTTAGCGAATTTTCTTGTTTTGGGACTTGACTTTTATTAGCAGGTCTTTACAAAGCAGCTCTTGATTTGCCCTGATAAAATCTGCATATGAAATCCATTTTTTCCATCCATATCCTTGAAAATATCGTAAATCAATGGATAGAACCTTATCGCATATCCTTCAACTCGTATTTTCAATAAAAGCTCTGATTCGGAGAATTTTTTTGCAACCGGAACAGGGGTATAATTAAGCTCTGCCAACTCGCTTTCTTTCACAGTTGTCAGCCTTTTTAGCACCTCACAAATCTGATCTTCTAGTCCGAGAGTTGCTGTTGCTTCATTCAATGCAGTATTTTGCAAGCATTTCTTTTTTATGTTCAAAAGTTGTATGTAATCTTCAACAGTAGTGTGATGATCTTGTGTTTTATGGCAATCGCGACATAATGCTATCTTATTGTCATACGACTCCGAATTATCTCCAAGTCTTGGTAGTCCTTGCAAAGTTCTATATTGTTCTTCTGTCGGTCTATTAGGATAGATGTGTGCTATTTCGAATAGCTTTACTTTCTTTTTTTGCCTTCGATCTATCAGCAATTTTCCACATAATGGGCAACGAGCCCCCACTTCTTGCAGATAAAGACGATTATCAAACTCTTTTATTTCTTCACGTGGCTTGCAATATCCATCTGCCTCAATTGCAGCATTTAACTCTTCTTGTGTCATTCTATGTTCCTCATATTGTTATCAACCAAATATAATCCTTCTTATATTCCATCCAACGCAACTGAATTAACACTTACACAAGTCTAAAATCAAATTCTTTGTGCTCTCGCATTTTCTGGCTATCCAATGAATCCATAAAAATGTTCGATACTACCCTACTGACTTTTTCAAATCACTCAGCCTCATTTGAAATATATTTTTCCATTCTATACGCTCATTCCATACAGCCGCATCCACAAAACAATTCTGATTCAAGCCAGCTTTCTTAACTGCCTCTATCGCTGCTTCTCTCTGGCTCAAATTACGCTTTCCAACGGTCAAGCAGTTTGCACCATCCAGCGTGTCATACTGCTGAAACGCCCGATTGAAGTCCATCAGATCATGCAACCGGATAGGTTGATTCGTCTCATTGTCCACCAACAGACCCCAGTTTTCCCAATGGCGGTCGGTGTTGCCCACCAGATAATCCAGAATATTCATCATATAGTATCCGTGAGCATCCAACTCCAGAATTTTATCCAGCGTGTTCCAATCATGATTTGTGCAGTAGACATCGTAGGCTGCATACGTCACAAGGCTATATCGCTGCGAGGTCATAATTTTGCTGATGGAAACCGGCTCGTTCTCAAACATCCCCTGCTCATACAAAACCTGATGACAGTCAAAGCATCGACAGATCTTACTTGCCAGCACCTCACGCTCAACTGCATCTTGTCCACCATCTTTATAAAGATAGAAGCCATCATCCTTGCGCACCCACGCTTTAGGATAGCATCCGCCAGTGGACAAATCATTTGCCAAAAGATGGGCATTTGTCACAGCCATCTGATGCCCACGCAGTGCAACATCCACAAGAGCATTGCTTAAAGAGTGTGTGTAGAGATTGATATCCTCAAATCGGACAGTCTCATTTTCTTCTTTTACCCAGAACACATCCAGCAGAGACAGGCAATGGTACGAAAGCGCAATCTGTGCACGCTCCCGATCCGTAACACTCTGGAATGCGCCAATGCTGTTCAGGATTTCCTTTTCATAAGTGCGGTCACGTGGTATCAGCCGAGATGCACACCATGAATGGAAGCTAATCACATTATTGATTCGAGTATCAAAGTCATTCGATTCTTTTAGCACTAGACCATAGGGCATGAAATCTTCAAAATAAATTTTACACTCACCAGCCGTACTCACCTGTGCCACATATCTTTCCGTGTGCATAATGCAGTAGACTGTTGCCTTGCCCATCGCCTCCACCACCTTATTTGACTGATGCACGTTCTCTTTTCTACTATTGTACCTTCTTTTATGTTCCAAAACAAGATGTAAAAAGCTCTTGGCCTCTTTATTAAAGGCCAAGAGCTTTTTGCTTGCCGCTGAACTTCGACTTTGAAAATCGTGTTCAGCTTAATTTTCAATCATCTACGCTTTGCGCTTCAGATAATTCTTCCCAGTCTTCTGGATTTCCGCATCTACGGAGATACTCATGTCCTCCATCGACTGCACACAATCCGCAAGAACAGAATTTGAAATCATGCACAAAGTATGCAAAGTCATGAAACATATAAAATAGGAAAAGCGTCAAAAATCATCTTGGCCAGCGCTCTTTTCTGGACATGAGTGGCGCGAATGGTACATGAGGATGCGTCTGGTACCAGTAAGCTGTGGTAGCGACATCATCCTGACGTTCAAAAAGACCTCCGTGGCTGACACCAATCTGCTGCAGAGTTACCTTAAGGTCCTTCTCAAAAAGGATAGGATCAAGAAGGTGCCAGCGGTAGAAGCTGCGCTGTGGCATCTGATCATCATTGTGGTAATCATTATGAAGGAAGGTATCGTGGCTAGAGTAGTAAGGATAGCCAAGATACGGAGTACAGTACTGATTTTCAACGGTTTGGCCATTTTGCTGTGTTGCAAAGCTCCAGGCACCGCCGAAGTAATCTTCTGTTCCGGTCCCGCAAATGGTTGGATAATCCTTGTCTCCATCGATGTAAAATTTCATCTCACCTTCTCCGTACCAGTAGCGTTCGAGGCTGGTAAGCGCAAGATAAGTTCCAACGTACTGGCCTTTCCCTTTGATGTTGTCGAGGACAACGTAGTCTTTTGCCTTTTCCGTTATGCGCTGACGACGCCACTGGGCATGGAAATAGGCAGCATCTTCCGGAACCGTTGTCAGGCAATAGTCGATCTGATAAAAGAAGGCCGGAATCGGCTCATCACACTGATTTTCAATGGTAATACGGGCGTTTTTACGGAACGGCATCGGGAAATAGCTGTTGAAACCACGGGTCGGATTGACAGCAATCGGGACTGAGTTTACCTGGTAGGAAACACCGAAGCCGCAGCAGAAGAAATCGCCAAGCGGGCATTCAACGGATGGGAATTCTTCATCGTCCCAGTACATGCGCAGAACAAGATCCCGCAGAACATAACGATTACGTTCACTGGTACGGTCTGTAACGGTGATCCAGATGTGCTGAATCATGCCTTCTCCCTGGATCTCACCAAGTGTTACGGTCTCTCCTGCTTCTATTTTCGGGATACACGGGGAACCTTTTCTGGACGGACCAAGATCGCTGGATGCCATGCCGCCTTTTCCTTTTTCTCCGTTCCGGTTTTCCCAGTTGATGGAACGGGACTGTCCGTTTTTCAGCCGGAAAATATTCTGTAAACCACAATCAAACATCATATATTCCTCCTACTCACAAATGAGCAACTGTCTTTTATGTTGAATTGAATTCATTCAAACAATTCCGCTTAACAGGTACATTCTCCACCCATGTTCCAGTTGATTCCTTGAAGGGGATTGCTTTTATTGTACACTTTTATTTGTATAAAAACAATGTGCTACTGCCATAAATCTTTAGCACCACACTCATGAATGCATAAGGAACAATGTACGATATCTGTCTTACCGTTACTGCATGGTGCATCATCGGTCTATTGGGTGTTCTGCTTATAAGATCTTTTGGATTCAGGGAGTTCCATCAAGAGAAAATCATCCCTTGGCTCGTTGGTATTGCTATGATTTTCTTCCTGATAGCTCTCATGTTTAACTAGAGCTAAAATTGGCTGAATACGGACTGAAAGGACGCATTGTTGTAGCAAGCAATGTTTCTGTCTATACAAAAACACTTTTTGCGTTGCAAAATGCTTGTTGGGAAATCCCAAACCCTTGAACTGCATCGTGCCGATGCAGGCTTCGCTTTTTGAAAAAATTCTCTTTTGCACCAGAAGGATCGCATATTCGACACAAAATAACGGAAACCAATCTTTGTGGAAACATTGATTTTAAAGTTGACGATAGTATAATTAAACTGTGAAATTTTAGATTGGTGTGAGGGTACTATGAGAATTCGATATGACAAAGAGTTCTACTCAAAAGAAGCACTACTGAAAGCGGCATACCATTTTACAGACAGAGCATACGTCTATCTTGGCGTGGAAGATGGTAGCTTCTTTGTGGACTTTACAGCCAAAGGCGGAACACAGTTTGATAAAGAAAAGCTGGAAAACGAGTTTAAGAACGAATTGCTGGCGCAAGTGATCCATCAGACGGTTTCCAAAGAAACTACGGTTCTGAGGGAGCTGTTGGTGGCTCGTGCGCTGTCCTCTACGATGGTGGATGAGGGTATATCCTCCGATGCAGCCGAAAGTCCGATGACCGAAGATGCACAGGATGAGCTGGATGCGATTGCAAAGGACTGGTTCGATGAAAAATAAGAATGAACTTTTGGTCAGCTCTGAAATTTTTTCGGAGAATCTTCTTCAGACCGCAATACAAGCATACCGTGAGCTGGCACAGATCCATGTAGAGCGAGTGGCAGATCACTGGGTGCTGACCTTTCAGGACTGCCAGTATGACACAGCTCTTACAAAGCATGAATTCTTCAATTATCTGATCAATCTTTCGAGCGTGGCATTATGATGATATGTGAAATACTCCTCCTATGCTGCGCATGTGTACTGTGCGGTCTGAGTGTTTGGACGGACCTGCGGCATGGGCAGATAAAAAACAAACATCTTGTAGTCGGTTTTACTATAGGGCTGGCTCTGAACATTGTCTATTATGCTGTATACTGTCGAGACTGTCTTGGGATCACTGCTTTGAACCTGTTTATCTCAGCGTTGCTTTCGATCGGCTTCTATTTTGTCCACATCTGGTCGGCAGGTGATAGCAAGTTACTGATTGTTCTGATTTCACTTTTGCCGGGACGGCTGTTTTGGGCAAATACGGACACGATAGTTCCGGCAGCTTATCTGTTCATTTTGGTGTTCAGTATCGGGTATCTCTATCTGATTGGTGAAGCAGTCTATCTGGACTTCAAAAAACACGCAATAAAACTTCCGACCATTACGAAAGCAGGCGCATGGACTACGATCAAGTCCTATTTTCATGCGTTTATTGTTTTATACGCATGGAACAGTGCTCTTTCCATTGCCGTTCCATCTTTTGTAGAGAACAACATTCTCTTGCTTTCGTTGATCAGCTATTTCCTGATTACAGTTCTTCGGGAAAAGCCAGTTTATCATTCAAAGATCCTGATCGGCAGCTGCATCATATTGGACGTGGTGATGCTGGTTCTTACGAGAAACAGCATTACCGCTGCGGGCGTTCTTCGGATGGCTCAGACTTATCTGTTGGTGCTTCTTGTGATGTGGACAACATGGATTGCCGGAAAGTACGTTTATGAATCTGTTCCGACCGCAGATGTCAAGGCGGGAATGATTTTAAGTAAGTCAACGGTCGTCTGCTTTGCACCGTCAAGGGTAAAAGGTTTACCGCAAATCAGCTATGAAGATATGCGAAGCCGTCTGACAGAGGAAGAGGCAGCAGCCGTTCGACGCTGGAAAGATTCAAAATACGGAAAAGAGACGGTTGTTACCGTTCGTAAAATTCCGTTTGCATCGTTCATTGCGGTGGGCGTTCTCTTATTTGCAGCCTATCATATTGCTACAACATTAGGATTGTGGGGAATCTGAACCATGACATTTTACCTTTCGGCCTACCGTTCACAGCCAGCCGCAGCGTATCTGTTTGCACGGGTTCGCCTTTCTCGGAAAGAAATCGAGAGCGACCTGCAAATCGGGCTGAATGTTGCTTATGTGGAACAAGAAAGCCAGACGGTTACATTATACCCATTCGAGAAAAGCTATTCCATTTCTGACGCAGAGTGGCTTCGTTGGAAGGAATTGCAGGATGCTGATGCGATTTCTTTAGAGAATACAGGTATCTGCTATCGGTTCTATCAGGCTGATGCAGGGGACGCCACTATCGTAACCGGCCTGACCTGCAATACGAATTGTGTGATGTGCCCTGTGAGTGAAAGCTCTCGCTGCCATGCACAGCTGGCGCCTGTGGAAGAACTCAAAATGCAGATCCGATACTTTGGCACAGATATTCCGCATATTACGATCACTGGCGACTCTGCTAAAGCAGGGTCTTGTGGAGGTTGTTCAATACACAAAAGAACAATGTCCGAGTGCTGAAATTCTGATCCTGACCAATGGGCGGACTTTTTCGGTTGCCCCTTATGCGCAAGCGTTCAACCGGATTTTAGCTACCCAAGATCAGATCGCGATTCCGATTCACGGCTCAAATGCCGAGCGACATGATGCGATAACGCAGGCACGAGGTTCTTTTGCGCAGACGATCACGGGATTAAAAATGCTGGCGCAAGGCACAATGCGGATCGAAATTCGCATTGTGGTTTCCAAATTGAACTACATGGACATTTCCAATATTGTGGATCTGCTTTTAACACTGCCTCGGATAACAGTTGTGAATTTTATCGCACTGGAGATGTGCGGCAATGCGATCAAGAATCGCGAACAGGTGTGGATCGATTATCCGCAGGCAGCTGCGGCCTGTGAAGATGGAATTGAGAAACTGGTTTCAGCTGGTATTGACATTGGTCTTTATAATTTTCCACTCTGTGCAGTGAAGCATAAATATTGGACATTATGCCGTGATAGTATTTCGGATTATAAGATTCGCTACACACCAGAGTGTGAATCCTGCAAAGTGAAAAATATTTGCTATGGTGTGTTTAACAGCACAATCTCGACCGGGTGTTTCGTTGCCCGACCGATTGCGGAGTAAAAAATGAAGTATTCCTATTTTAATTTCAAAAAATGGAACGAACAGCAGATCCTGCTGACAAATGATCTTGGACAGTGGGCGTTCGTATCGCTTCCGACCTTTCAAGCGATGCTGCTGCACAAGCTTGACAGCACAGACCCATCTTATGCGGAGCTTTTAGAAAAGGGCTTTATCTATGAGGACGATGCGGATGTTTATCTGGAACGCCATAGCCGTGCTCTCCGAGAAGCAAAAGGGTATTTGATGGATGCCACCAGCTTACATATTTTTGTTCTGACAAATGAGTGCAACGCCAGATGTATTTACTGTCAGGCACAGTCTACCGCTTCTCATAAGAAGGGTCTGATGAGTGCTGAAACTGCAAAGAAAGCTGTGAATCTGGCGTTTCAGTCACCAGAGCCATTCTTATCGATCGAGTTTCAGGGCGGTGAACCGCTTCTGAATTTTGATACGATTCAGGTTATCGTATCAGAAGCTGAGAAAAAGGCGGCAGAAACGAGTAAGAAAGTTGAATTTTCGTTGGTCAGTAATCTGAATCTGCTCAACGATGAAATGGTGCGCTTCTTTCAGGAGCATCGTGTCAGCGTTTCAACCTCGATCGACGGTCCGGTGCGTTTGCATAATCGGAACCGCCCGCTCTGTCAGGGTGGTGGAACCTATGAGGGCACAATTCACGGGTTAAAGCGGCTGCAAGCAGCAGACGTATGCGTTGGTGCAATTGAAACAACAACGCGATATAGCCTGAACCAGTGGAAAGAACTGGTAGATGAGTATCATGCGCTTGGACTGCATAGCATCTTCCTTCGTCCGCTGACGCCGTTGGGGTTTGCAAATGCAGACTGGAATCAGGTGGGCTATACGGCAGACGAGTTTGTTGCGTTCTACCAAAAAGCTCTGGCCTACGTTGTGGAGATCAACCGGCAGGGCTATTTTATGTCAGAGGGACACGCCACAACATTCTTGTCCAAGATCTTACTGGGTCAAGGAAAAAATTACATGGAGCTGCGTTCGCCCTGCGGTGCAGCCGTTGGACAGATGGCCTATTACTATGATGGCAATGTTTACACCTGTGATGAGGGGCGAATGCTCGCCGAAATGGGTGATCGTGCATTCCAACTGGGAACCGTAGAGGATGCCTATGATTCTTTGATGAACAGCAATGTCTGCAAGGCCTGCTGTGTTGCATCTACTTTGGAAGCAGCCCCCACCTGTAACGACTGTGTATACCAGCCTTACTGCGGCACCTGCCCGGTACTGAATTATGCACTGGACGGTGATGTGTTCTCTAAGATACCGAACAATTATAAATGTCAGACCTACAAAGGAATGCTGGATGCCGTATTCGCATTGCTGAATCAAAAAGATCCGGAGATCGACAAAATATTGGATAGCTGGGTACGATGAGGTGTTGATATGAGAAATCATGTGTTGGAAGTTCTAAAACGAACGACTGCAACCGTTGCGATCGCTGCAATGCTTTTGTGTGGAGTGACAGCGTGTTCATCTGGCGGCTCGACAGGCGGCGGTTCTGATGATACGCAGATCCGATATTCAGACGGAAGTGTGTATACCGGCGATACGCAGAATGGACTGCGCTCTGGCTACGGTGAGTTTCAGTGGACAGATGGTTCGTGTTACACGGGAATGTGGCAAGCAGACCAAATCAGTGGAAATGGAAACTTTACAACTTCTGAGGGCATTAGCTGGATCGGAACTTTTTCTAATTCGGCGTTTCAGTATGCAAAATATGCAGTTGTTGGGCAAGGACTTGATGGAAATGTTTCAATTCTTGCAACCAAGAACCAGACAAGTATGCTCTATGAGTATACAAAAGCCACTTTGCTGGGTGGAACCGAGCTGAAGAAGATGGCCTATGAGGGTGATCTCACAAAGGCTGGTGAATTTTCGGGAAATGCTGTGATTGGTTATTGGAACGGTGATGTTTTTTCAGGAATGGTATCTCATGGCAAAAAAGTGAAAGGTGTTTATGCCTTTCAAAATGGTGACCGCTATGAGGGTTCATTTTACAAAGACCGTATGAGCGATGGTACTTATACCTTTGCGGGTGGACAAAAACTAGAAGGACATTTTGATAATGGTATTCCGTCCGGCAGAATGACCTATACGGCGTATGGAACGGAATATATCACAACATGGAAAAACGGAACGTGTGTTGCAATCGAAAAAGCGTAACGGGGAGGACAACATGGCACAGTTTCCAGAGATAAAAAAGTCCATTCAGAATTATTTATATGAAGAAGAAGGCAATATCACCAGAAACAAACTGCTGATGGTCGGCTCGTTAGCGGTTGTTATGAGTGTGCTGTTTGCTTTGGATGCGGACGCAGGGCATCGGTCACACAGTTCGCATAGTTCGCACCGTTCTAGTAGCCATGGCTCTGGTCATGAAAGCCATGTGAGCCATCAGAGCCACCAAAGCGGAAATGGGCACAGCAGCCACGGAAGTCATAGTAACCACAGTAATCACAGCAGCCATAGCAATCATAGTAGCGGTCACAGCAATAGTAGCTGGCATATTAGTGGTATCACAGGTGGCACTGGTTCTGGCGGTAGCAGTGGAACGGTAAGCGGTCCGTGGATTTCCGGTGGTAGTGGGACTGGCAGCAGCGGAAGTGGAAGTGGAGCATCCTCCGGTAGCAATGTACCTCTTCCTGATGCCCCCAACATTCAGGTCTTAACCCCGCAGCAGACAGTTGACACACCGGATATGCCGCTTGCGCCGACACCGAGTATTCCGTCCTTGCCCAGTACAACGGCAACAACTGCAATGATGGGCATAGAACAAGAGAACAAACCTGTAAAATAAGGAAAACTATTGGTTGGGGAGGTTGTATTATGAAAAAGAGTACTCAAAGACAGAGAAAAAAATCTGGCATTACGAAAAAGGTACTGATTGGTTTTCTGGCGGTTGGTCTGATTAGCAGTTTTGGTAAAACGCCGAGTGCTTCAACTGTATCCGCCAGTTCGGTAGCTTCATTTTCTGAAGTAAGCGTTGCATCTATTGACCTTCAGAACGGATTGGCCGAAGGAATGGCTCATTTGGACTTCCCTGAAGTCGGCACCTATGAGGGAAATCTTCAGGATGGAAAGCGTTCTGGCAATGGCACGTTTGTGTGGGCAGACGGAACCAGCTATGCAGGTGTATGGGCAAACGACCAAATCAACGGCGATGGTGTTGTCACTACGCCAAATGGAACAACTTGGACAGGTTCTTTTGCGAGTAATGCTTTTCAAAACACTGCTTATTCAGTCAAAGGCAGCAACTTTAGTGGTACTGTGACGCTTGCGGACGAAAAGAATCAGGCAAATCTGACGTTTACTTATCCAGATCATCTTGATGCAAAAAAGACAGTAGATGTTACATATTCCGGCGATCTGACCAAGACAGGTGAATTTTCGGGAAATGCAAATATCGGATATCCGAATGGTGATTCCTATGCGGGTTCCGTAAGCAACGGCCAGAAAGTAAATGGTAAATATGTCTTTAAGAATGGCGATACCTATACCGGAACCTTTAAGGCTGACAAAATGTGTGACGGCTCTTACGTTTTTGCAACAGGGCAAATCTTAACAGGTCATTTTGAAAATGGTATTCCGAACGGAGAACTAACTTATACCGTTAGTGGAGTGAATTATAAAACGACTTGGCAAAATGGTGCTTGCGTCAGCATTACGAAAGCATAAAGGAGAAAGATTATGGCACAGTTTCCTGAAATCAAGAAGTCCATTCAGAATTATTTATATGAGGAAGAAGGTAATATCACTCGGAACAAGCTGCTGATGGTAGGTTCATTGGCAGTTGTTATGAGCGTTCTTTTCGCTTTGGATGCAGAAGCAGGACATCGGTCGCACAGTTCCCATAGTTCGCATCGCTCCAGCAGCCACGGCTCTGGTCATGAAAGTCATGTAAGCCACCAGAGCCATCAGAGCGGTAGTGGTCATAGTAGGCATAGGAGGAGCAGCCACAGTAGTCATAGCAGTGGAAGTGCTGCACATAACAATACGAGTGCAGCAGTGACAATGCCTACTTATCCAGAAGTACTTGTTCCGCAGCAGACACATGATACTCCTGCAATGGGAACGCTCCCGGTTCCGGCAATCCCTGCATTACCTGATACGGCATCTGTATCTACCAATGGTGTTGCAACGGCTGCAACTGTCGATGATAATCTTACCCAAATCTAATTATTCGACTAACACATTATTTTCTACTGTATGTAGTAAAATTTCAATCTATAGCTTTCTCAAATTTCCATTTTTCACCCAGATATAATAATCATGATCCAAAGCCTCTGAGTCGAAAGACTCAGGGGCTTTTTCATGTCTGGAGGTGAGCACTTTGTTATTCCGCACCATCACTATCATTATTACCATCGTATTTTAATGCGCAGCTGCGCAGAAAGGAGAAAGCATTATGAACTTTTGGTCCGAAATCGTCAAAGAGGTTGGCACCGTCCTGGTGGAAGTCCTCGTCCGCATCGCTGAAGAAATGGAAAACAATGACTGAGCAAAATACACTGAAAAGGAGATTTTACTATGCCCGCAAATGTTGAAACGATGTTCTCTGTCCGTGAGACCCCTTGGCACGGCCTTGGCCGTATCATCATGGATGCCCCTGCAAGCCGTGAAGCCTTGGAACTGGCCGGTCTGGATTGGC
>ENA-OOWH01001605-OOWH01001605.1-human-gut-metagenome-genome-assembly--contig:-NODE-1605-length-12676-cov-2.608510_pt1 | contig 12676 bp, 12 predicted proteins | sample MGYA00241576_ERZ501321 | MGnify/ENA primary metagenome ERZ501321 (study PRJEB25962, sample SAMEA2042733) | human gut metagenome | biome: human gut; feature: human-associated habitat; material: faeces... | reverse complement strand
GTTGGCAAATGCCGGGACAGACACGGGTGACAGGTTGAATCCGAACGACTTACCGCCGATCACCGGAACCGGAATGCCGAACAGCGTTTCCGGTATTGTGAGCTGAATTTTGTTCAGCGCCCCAATGATGAAGTTGACCGCTTTCACGCCGATGGTTGCAATCTGCTTCAGGAAGCCGATGATGCCCAGAATCACAGGCTCTACCACAGGAAGCACCTTACCCACCAGATCCACCGCCACCTTGATGGCGTTGACCAGTGTGGTGCCTACCAGGCTTACCACCGTAGACAGCAGCGGCATGACCGCCGGAATGCCTTCATTCACGATAAAGCCGAAGATCTCAGTCAGCACCGGCTTGATGTGGTTTACTCCCAGATCTACAATCTGAGAGAACACACCGGCGAACGATTCAATCAACGGCATAACCGTCTGGATGGCAGGGGTCATAGCTCCGAACACGTCACCCAGATTTAGCCCTCCGATACTGAAGCCGGATAGCTTTTCCTGGATGCTCTGCAAGCCCTCCGGGGTGGTGAGCTGCCCGAACACTTGCTTTACAGTGTCGCCGACACCGGCTATCTTTCCGGTAAATTTGTCAAAGACGGCAAGCCCGCCCTCGCCAAATACCATTCCGACGATGTTGCGGATGTCCTCGAAGTGATCTCCCAACAACGAGACTGCCGCAACGATTGTACCGATGCCGGTAATAACCGGGCCGAATGTGCCAAGCAGTGCCATGAATCCGCTGCCCAGTTTTGCGGCCACTGGGCCTACCGTCGTACCCAGTACGTTCAGCCCTGCGCCGCCGACATTCAAAGCTCCCTTCACCGTACTCAAAGCGCCGCCGCCGATTTTGGATGCTGCACCCGCCACCTTGCTGCCGACACCGAGGACGGTAGAACCCACTTTGGACTGGCTGACAGTCTGCCATGCATTGGACAGCCCATTTCCAATGACCGTCTTTCCTGCACCGAGGAAATTTTTCACTCCACCGGCCATACCTCCAAGGTCAAGACCGTTCGGTCCTGCAATGCCGGAAAGAATCTGTCCCGCAACACCGCCGGGCTTGGCGATAAATCGTCCAACCGGATTGCCGCTTCCGAACCCCACCAGAGCATTTTTCAGGCCGCCCAGCGATTGCCCGACATTGGAAACATACCTACCGGAGCCGGAGTTTTTCAGCACGCCCAGTAGGCCACCGTTCGTGCTAGCTTCCAGCACATCATTTACAAAACCGGTGTTTCCTTTCTTGGTTCCGCTTCGCAGGCCCTTGAAATTTTTCAGTGTTGCCCAGATGCCGACACCAGCGCCGTCCAACGTCTGCCCAATTTTTCCAAGGCGCGTTGTGGGCTGCTGCGCTCCGGCACCGGCCATCTGAACGCCGTACTTTGCATTTTCAGCAAACATTCCGGCATTCGATTTTACAAAGGATGCGCCACCAACTGCCCGTTGGATCAGGCTTGTGGGTGTCAGTGCTCCCATCAGATTTCGGACAGTGATGCCTCCGAATGTTCCGCCTGGGGCACCGCTCGGTTTTCCGCCGATTGCAATGTTCCCGATGGTGTTCAGCAGCGAGGATCCTGTGCTATAAGCCGTCGGTGCAAAGCTCATAGCTCCGAACGCCGCGACTATGGCAGCAATGGCCTCTGCCACTTCCGGCCCATGCTCTGCCGTGTAGTCGATGCCCTTCTGGATCCACGGCAATGCCGCCTGCGCCGCATTGCCAATTCCAAGCAGCGCGGAGTGCAACATCGGCAGAATGCCATTGACGATGTTGGACAGATCTGGCAAGCTCTCGGTGATACCGTTTGCTATGTCAATCCACATGGATGTCAGTTCTTTCTTTGCTGGAAGGAACTGATTGCCCACATTGATAAGCAGGCGGTCTGTCGCATTACTTGCCATCTGGCTTACCGCTTTGCTGGTGTCCAGACGAACAAGCAATTCTTTCTCCATGCTGCCGCTGTATGCGCTGGTATCACCAGCCATAAGCAAGGCATTCTGGAACGCAGGCAAGTTGCCCACAATTTTTGAAACGCCCTCAATGGCCCACTGTCCAAACAGTGTCTTGATGGTCGCAGTCTGCTGGTACTTGTCCTGTTTCGAGATCGCCTCAAAGACTTTGTACAGAGTGCTTGCTGCACCATCTTCTCCGTTCGGCCCGGTGGACTGCATATCCTTTGCAATCTGCACAGGATCAAAACCGAGTTTGTTCCATGCGCCCACCTGCGCATCCGTTGCACTGTTGCCAAGGGTGATGTTTGTAAACACACGGTTCAGGCTTGTTCCAGCCTTTCCCTCATTAACGCCCATAGCCAGCATGGTGGCTGCCAGCGCAGAGGTCGTGTGCAGGTCAACGCCGGCTGTCTGGCCGACGGACGTATTCACCACGCTGGCGATTTCCGCCGCCGTGGTAGTCATGTGGCCGCCCAGATAGTTGATGGAATCTGCAATGTCGATAATCTGGTTGTGGGTCTTACCAAAAGCGGTTTCCCACTTTGCCATATAATCGGCCGCAGACTTTGCATCAATGTCCCACGCGGCAGCTAGCCGGGCCGTATCGTACAGGTAGCTTTTTTCTCCGGTTTGCTGGTTATCCAGAAAGATTTGCTCATAGCTCTTACCGGACTGTCCCAGCGATGCGGCGATCTGCGCCATCTCGTCCCGTTTGATTGGGACCTGCGTGGTCATCTTGAGGATCGCGTCCTCCATGGTGGCACGCTTTTCCGGGTCAATGCTGCCGTCATCGTTCATGATGCCGCCAACATACTTGACTGCATCTGCCGCCTGGGCTTGGTATTCCTCTGCCATGGAGGTTGTCTTTTTAATCATGACAGCGGACGCAGTTGTCAGCGTCGCCATGATTCCAAGCCCAGTCTTTCCGATTACGCCCAGAGTGTTTGCTACCGTGCTGCCCAGTGACTTGGTTCCCGTCAATGCGTTTGCCAGATCACCGGTCAGCCCCTTCGTCTGCTTTATTGCAGTTACAAGGGACGGGTCCACCTTGCCCATGATGCGGATGCTGAGGTCTAGTGCTCCATTTCCCGCCATACGTCTGCCACCTCGTTACACAGATCCACCAGCTCCCGCCGGGGCAGGTGCAGCAGATCCGTCATGTTGGAATGCGTGGCAATGGATAGCTGGATAGCCGCTTTCCGAAGTCCTTTTGCCCCGCCTTTTACTCGAAAAAATCAGAGTTTACAGCATCACGCAGCTTAACCGCCTCGCACAGCGGCAGACCAGCAAAGAAGTCCACCGGGTAGCCGGTGCCCATGCTGGCGATGATGCAGCAGTACAGGTAGTTGCGATGCGTATTCACCGGTGCAAATCCGCCCGCAGCCATACGGTTTTCTGCCATGGATTCGCTCATAGTGTTCAGTTCGCCCACGCCGGACAGGTCGATGCCGTCAAAGGTCTTGCCCTTCAGTTCCGCCTTTTCGCTGCCCTCGTAGGTGTAGGGCGCTGCAAACTTCAGGGTGTGAGATTCCAGCTGCTTTTTCACTTCATCGGCGTTCTCGCTGTTATCCATGCCCTTGATAACCGCCGCCTGCACTTTCTTGATCTTGCCGCGGGGCATGAGCTTGAAGAACTCCACCGGCTTTCCAGTAGCCTTAACAGCCATTTCCTGTGCAAAGGAAGTGGTCATTTCCATCGCGTACATGGCCGCCGTCTCGTTGCCGATGCTTTTCTGAATGTCGATCAAGTCCTGCACGGTCATCTTCTCCATACCGGACAGATCCAGGCTGTCGTACTCCTTGCCCTCGAACTTATAGGGCTTGTCGAACTTCACGATATTGTCCATTGCTGTTTCCTTTCCAAAAGACAATCAGCCGCCCCACGCCGGGACGGCTGACTTCTTCATGTATCGGGTTTAGATAAGAGCGTTGATCTCGGCACGCATATCCTCGCCATCGACATAGTAGCGGCCCGCAAACTTGTCGATGTCGATAACAGTAGTGCCGTCAACCTCCATCAGGTAACGGGTGACTTCCAGCGTGGTGGTGCTGCCCATGGTGTCGGCACGCTTCAGCTTGCCGGGATCCAGTTCCTTGGGACGACCACCCAGGACGACGCGCAGGCCCTTGTAGGTGTAGCCGCCGTTCTTGTTGTCGTTCTGCATGGCAGCACGCAGGGTAATCTGGATGTTCTTGTTGGGGTTCATCATCTTGGTGGCGTAGCTGTACATGGTGTTCCAGTTCAGCGTTGCCTCCATGGATTCAAACTGACCGGGCACGGGAGAATCGACTTCGCCCGCAATGCCCATGCCGGACACGGAGGTGGTCTTGTTCTTGATCTTGGGCAGGGTGATTTCATCCGCCAGACCAATGAGCAGGTCATCTTCCGTGTACGCATTGTAGTCATTGATGACCTGGGGAACCAGGTCACTGGAAATATTCAGAGCCATATGTCATTCCTCCTGCTTACAGAGACAGAGCGGAGGTCAGCGCGCCGGCCTCGTACTCCATGGTGTTATTGATCTGCTTAAAAGGCGGGAACGGCGTGCAGAACTGATAGAAGGAGTAGTGGCCTGCAACCAGTTCAGCGGTCGTGTTGCGGTCGGGGTCTGCCTTCATGCTGTAGCTGGCGCATACCTCGGTAGAGACATAGACGCTGCCCTTCATGTTCTCGCTGTCGATGATGGACTGAAGGCGCTTCTTGTTCATGGGCTTATCCAGCTTGCTCATGTTGTCCAGAACAAAGCTGGTCCAGGAGTGGTTGAAGAAGCGGCGGACACAAAGGAAAGCGTCCTTCGGGTCGGTGTTTTTCGGGTAGCAGCAGGTCTCATTGCCCCACACAACAAAGTCGCCGGAGCGGATGAAGGTCGCCACGCCCTGCTCATTCAGCACATTGCCCTGCTCCTGATCCATCAGGACTTCGGTGCCATCTTCCAGGCAGGCGGAGGAAATGGGTACGCTGACATTGGACGGGCTGGCATTAGGCGTGTCGTTGTACAGGCTGTCGTTGTAGCCTGCCGCAGCAGCGAGAGAGCTACCGCTGTAGATGGTGCTGCCGATCTTGCCGTACAGCCACAGGCCATATGCTTCACGAGAAGTTGCGCCCTGCTTGACCTTCTGGTTTGCCACGTCGGTGTACTTGCGTGCACCGGAAGCGGAACTGTCGATGTCAACAAAGCACACTGCATCGAAAACGCCATTGATCTTGCGGCACTTTGCCTGGAGCGCTGCGCACACCATGGGATCCTTGGAGAAGCGGGGTGCCAGCAGAATGCCGGGAACCATGCCCAGCTTGGGGAACACCTGTCTTACCACTTCCAGTCCGGTCTCTGCGCCGGTGGCCGCATTCACGCCGCCCACGATGTCGGCAGCGGTGATTTTGGTCGGGTCAAGAATGGAACCGGAAACGGTCAGGGCCGTCGCCTTTGCCGCCGTTGACCAGGGCGATGCTCACAGTGCCATCATCATTGAAGCTGGCCGAATAGTCCTCGTCCGCCGTGAGCACGGTCTGCTCCTTCTTCACGACCAGCTTTTTCAGCAGGATGCCGGTCTCGTCGATCTCTGCAATGCCGTCATTCACCTGAACGGTCTTGTTGGACAGTTCAGTGATGTGCTTTGCATTCGCAGGATCCAGGACGTTGACCACGACGATGGGGGAAATGCCCATCACCTGAAAACTGGCGCTCACTGCCTCACACAGGGTATACTTTGCAAAATCGTCGGAATAGCCCACTGCGGCGGCGGCTTCTTTGAAGGTATTCACCAGCAGCGGCGTGTTCACCGCTGCTTCCGGGTCATCCAGCATATTAACGGGGGCCGTACCCACAACGATCTGCAGGCCGGAGTTGACCGTTACCGGAGCGGTGACGCTGGTCGCTGCTTCGGTCTTGTTAAAGCCATGCGAAATAGCCATCTGTCATATCCTCCTTACTTCATCAGGGCAGCAGCCTTGTTGCAGAGAATATTTTCTCTGGTGCCGTCCTGTTCCAGTTTCACCCGCATTTCAGCGAGTTTGTCCAGCGGAACGATCAGTGCTTTCAGAAGCGGCACCTGTTCCACTTTTTCTTTCAGCTTGTCGGGCAGGCCGTCCACGAAAACCGTGTACTGCGGTGCGATGCCCTTGATGGTCGGGCCGCAATATGCCACGGGAACCTGCACCTGCGCTACGGTCTGTTCAGGCTGATTTTCCTGAACTTCTGCCGCTGCTTTCTTTTCAGTGCCCATATTAAATCAACGCCTCCACTTCTTCATTTTTCAGTGCGTTCGGGGTCTTGCAGATCAGATTCACAATTCCCCAGTAGTAGTGATCCATGTCATCGTCCGAAAGTTCCCACTTTCTGGGATAACCCACCTCAAATGCCCCGCCGAAAACCGGCTTGCGCTTGAAGTGCTGCATAATCGTTTCTTTGATGTTTACGGTCTCCACATACCCCTGCCGATCAATTCCACGGTCATAGCTGCAAATAACCAGCTGCATGAGAACCAGCTGCGGATCATGGTCATTATCGACCTCGCCGCTCGATTCGATTACGATGATGCAGGGGTACATGGCATCGTTTGTGTCAATGTCATCATCGTTGTCCGTCTGTGTCGGCAAAAACTGCTTATAAATCTTGAGGGGCTTTTCTCCCTCCTGTCCGGTAAACTTCATGTCCCGGAACAGTTCTTCCAGCTCGTCCATCATGGCTTGCTGGCACATTTCGCTGGTATACCCGGTGATCTTTTCGGCCATATCAGATTACACCCTTTCGCTTTGCATTGGCGATCAGCTGCCGGATTCGTCGTTCGGTGTTGTCCTGAAGCATCTGTTCCACGGTCGTTTCCTGCATTTCCCACACCGTGTGGTGCATCGCAGAGCCGGAAGGGCTGGACATCGTGACCAGCTTTTCGTTCGGCTTCCAGCGTTCTTTTCCACTCTCGGTATAGTCTTTGTCAGCTGGCACGCCCAACTGGCGCTGTACCATACCGATGTGCTTCGACTTAAACTGAACCAGGAAGCCCTTGCTCCTTTCGCCGGTTCCGCTCAGACCAATCATCGGACTGCCTTTCAGAACGTGTGCCTGAAAAACAGGCGGCGCATTGCGAACAGACGGACCCATGAAGGGCTTTGTGGGGCTGGTTCTGAAATAGCCCAGGTCTGCCCGGAATGCGCCGGGGTCGTTCTTCATGATGGCAAGGATAGCCGTCGGGTGGCGGTTGGTCGCTCTCTGCCGCTGACGCAGATCTTCGATCATACGCCTGCCAGCCGCGTTGAGGTCATAACGGTTCTTAACCTCGGTCAGCATCAGCTTTCGCGTCTGTCTGGCCGTGGTGTTGACCGCCACCTTCAGCGCTGCCGGGGTCTTGTTCGACAACACGCCAAGGGCACGGGACACTTCTTCGTCATTGACGGAAACCGTCATGGTGGAAGCGTCGTAGTTGGTATGGAAGTATGCCACCTTACCTCACCCTTTCCAATTCCATCCGGTAAACTCCCGCCTTCAGGGAGCAGGACTTGATTTTGTAGTCCCGCTTCTTATCCAGTGTGATCTGCTTACCGTTCTTTGGCATCGGGCCGTAGTCTTTCTGTTTCACGAACAGCAGCAGATCGGCCTTATACATTCCCTGGTCAAAGGACTGTTTTGCTCCGCCCTCCCAGTGCGCCGCACGTTCATTTACGCCGGGGTGCTGGGTAATGCAGAGCATCCGCTTATCATCTATGTAGCGTTCTTCTGCGAACTCGTTCAGGTTGAAGAACACCGTTTCCACATCCTGCGCCACATAGTCTTTGAACGTAGGGAGCGGCTTCGGGGTGTCCGGTTCGCCGTAATTCTGGTCAACGTCCAGCATATCAGCAAACCTCAGCCACCAGCCAGGAATCTACCTTATCAGGGATCAGCAGCGGGTGGCTCTGAAGCTCAATGAAGCGACGGTCGGGACGATGCTCCACATAGGTGCGCAGCAGACGGTCGCCCTCAAAGCTGTGCCAGTTGCCGCCATCATCCAGATAGTTGCACAGGCCGTAGGCACGCATGAAGTTTGCGTTGCTGGGGATCATCAGCACCATGTTATCGGGAATCAGCGGCTTGGTCTCGCCGGTCGCGTCGTCCAGATAAACTTCGTCGTAGCCGTAAACGTCCACACCGGGCAGGTTCAGGTGGCCGTAATAGGTCAGGCCACCTTCCAGCTCTTTGGGTGCCATGGAACCGATGTCGAAGCGGCGCTTGTCCATCAGTTCCAGAATCTTACCGTCAGCCATGAAATTGTCGGCTGCAACCTTGCCCATGACGACCATATCTGCGTTGGCAAAGCCGTTACGGCTCACCAGCTGCTTCCAGTCGCGCAGATTGCCCCAGGGGTCAGCGGCGGACTTGCCCCACTGCTTCGTGCCTTCAAGAGTGATCTTGTTGCCAAAGCCGAAGTCGATGACTTCATCCACGCCCTTGCCCTTGACCTTCAGCTTGCCGGTGGTAAGCACCTGTGCGGCCATCCACTCTTCGCGGCGGGTGGTCATGTCGTTCAGCTGGTTGTATTCCTCGATCAGCTTTTCTGCTGCACGGTCTGCCGGGGTGCGGCCAGAGAACAGATCTTCACCGGGCAGGCGTTCCATGTACTGGTCTGCCGTGCTGATGGTCGCCGGGTTGATAAGGGGCGGTGCATAGGATTTGGTCTCGTAGCCCTCGCTCTGCACGATCTCGCCGCCAACCAGCGGATGGATGAATGCAGCCATCTTGCGATTGCCCTTGACAATATCAATGTCAACGCGGCGGGTCGGGAAGGTTTTCACGGTGGAGAAAAAGCGAGCCCGCAGAAACGTGCGGATCGGCGGGGTGGTGCGAACAACCTCGATCAGGTGCCGAGGCTCATAAATGCTTACTTCATTAGCCATAAATGTTGTCCTCCTTACTTCAGGAAAATGCCAAGATTGCGCAGAGGAACTTCAACGTCGTCTACGCTCACGTTCTTCGGCAGCACAAGGCCAGCAGCGAAAAACTCACCGGTCAGATAAATCGGCACTTCTTTGTCTGCCTCTGCACTGTCAGCGGTAATACCATACAGGCCGGTAAGAACCGCCTGACCTGCACCGGCTGCATCTGCAACCGGCTTCACTTTGCCGCCCTCGATCAGAACAGGGGCGTGCGCCTCGACCGCCGCACTGGCCGTCTTGGTGGCCTTTGCGATGCCGATGTCGGTTCCGGCAATGAAATATTCCGGGGCCGTGCTGAAATCTTTTCTTGCAAGATCCATGCTCATAGTTCCGTCCTCCTTACTTCACGCCGTTAGCCTTGCGGATTGCATTCATGAATGCCTTGCTTTCCTCATCCTCGGCTTCAGGGTTTGCGGGCGGCGTGTTGTCGATGCTGTTGGCGTTGGAGTTTTCCGCAGCTTCCTTTGCATTCTTCAGATATTTCTTGCTCTGCTCCTGCTGTTTTGCCTTCATGCTGGCAATGACAGCCTTTGCAAAGGATGCAGAATCAACGGGCTTCGTAAACTTTGCCTCGTTGGCCTGATCCTCTGCACCGGGCAGAGTTGCGTTCTCGATCTCCTGAATGCGGGTGCGCTCGGCAGTGGTGGCCTCGTTCTCGATACTGGCTACCAGATCCTGGTACGCCTTGCGGAGATCATCCGTGGTCTTGATGTCCATGTCTTTTACCTCCCCATGGTCATTGCGTTCCGGCTTTTCCGCCGGGTTCATATTTTCAGGTCGGGTCGCGGTATTGTCCGTCACCCGGCTTCTGACAAAATTGGGCGCTTCGTTAAACGGGGTGTTCATGCTGATGCTGTTGACGAACAGAACACCGTTGCGATTCTCTACAACGGAATCCTCTGCATCGTCGTCCACCTCATCCACAAAGCCTTTTTCCTTGGCTTCCGTTGCCGTCCACCAGTTCGTTTCATCCATCCACTTAGCGCATTCATCCTCGGTCTTGCCGGACTTTTTGGCGTACAGGGCAATGATGCTGCTGCGGATGGTCTCAAGCGCTTTCAGGCAGTTCTTCATATCCTCTGCGGTCAGGTAATCGCAAACGCCCATGCTGACCGGATGGACCATGTAGCTGCCGTCTGCCGCGGCCACAACTTTGTCTGCATGGCAGGCAACGATAGTGGCAGCACTTGCACACAACCCGTCAATGTGGGCAGTCACGGTGGCGGCATTGCGTTCCAGCATATTGCCAATGGCCTGGGCCGCGAAAACATCACCACCGCCGGAGTTGATGTACACGGTGATTTCTTTCACATCGCCCAGGGCGGCAAGATCATCCGCAAACCGTTTCGGGGTCGCTGCATCCTCCCACCAGCTGCGCTCAGAAATATCGCCATAAAGCAGCAGTTCCGCCTTCTGGTCATCGTCGGCCAGATTGCGGAACTGCCAGAACTTATTATTCGTTGACTTGGGGTTCGTCTGGGAATTGGCTTTGCCCATTGCAGCCTACCTCCTTCATTTTTTCCATCTCACTTTTGCGCTGCCTCATATTGGCCCGCCAGCTTCCGCCGGTCATCTGCGCCGTTTCCTGCTCGGCAGTGGAAATGCCCTGTTCCATGCGCAGGATAGCCGCCTCGATTTCTTTCTTCGCATCCAGATTGGTGCGTGCCGGGCCGTTCCAGTTACAGGCCATATAGGCTTTTGCAACGGCCGGATCATCGAAGAAGCCCGGCGCATGGATACGTCCACGGGCTACCGCTTCGGCAAACCACTTTTCGTATGTCGGCTGGCAGAAGTCCGCTGCAAAGCTGTCCCGCATCACATCGCACGTTCTCCAAAACTCGTTCAGAGAACCGCGGCTTGCGGGGTGGTTGGAGCTGGACTTCTTATAAAGCACCTCGCTGGGCACTTCAATACCCGTCGCCACCTGGTTGGACATAGCTGACATAAAGCCGTCATATGTCGTGGTCGGATGTTTCGGGTCAAACGTGTCCGGTGTTTCGCCGGGCGCAAGGTCAAACACCGCAGACGGCGCAAGGTTGATTGCCAGTTCATCAGGCGGAGTGTTCGGGTCCTCCGCCTTGTCGGACGGATCCTCACCAAACGGTGCTCCGCTGACCGGGTTATCATGCTTGATAAACAGCGTGATAGATGATGCCACGATGGCCGCGGCCAACTCTGCATCCGTATATCTGCCCATCTGCTTCATCGTGGGCAGTACTGGTGCCAGCAGGGGAACGCCGCGCCGCTGCCCGGCACGTTCCCTCTGGGTGACACACAGGATGTTCGGTTCTCCCGTTTCTTTGTCGCGGGCTTCTACCCGCGTCCATGTCAGGGGCAGCGGATTATCATAGGCCAGCGGGTGCCTGCTGGCTACCCAGTAGGCAATGACTGCGCCGTCTTTGTCCGTTTCCACGCCCTGAACGATCTGGTGCACATTGATACCGTCCACCTTGCAGGGATTCATTCTGTCTGTGCGGTCAGGACTGCACACCTGGTCAGCCTCGATCAACCGGAGCTGCAAGGCATACGGCCAGTTCCCACGTTCTTTGAACTGCACTGCTGCAAATACGTCACCGTTCATCAGGAAGCTGGTGAATGCCAGTGTTTGCAGCCGCCAGAAGTTATCCATGCCGCTTGCATCGCAGGCCGCACTATCCGCCCACAAGCTGAACTCGCGGGAAATTTCCGCCTGCAAATGGTCAGCCTGTTCCTCGGTCAGGTGCAGATAGTCCGCATCGACCTGGGGTGTCGGCACAAGGCCGCTCCCCACCACATTAGTGCGCAGGGTCTTGATTGCGCCGGCTGCCAGTGGGATACCCATGTAAGCATCCCGGCTCCGCTTGCGCAGTGTTTCCAGATTGTCCTCGATGTCCTCTTTTGCACTGCCGCCGCCAACGTGCCAGCTCCGCATAGAGCGGGATGTGTGGGAAGCTCCATAGTTTCCGTAGCCGGTACCGTTGTTTATGACAGACAGCGCCGTGCGGGCCACAGCGCGGCGATACCCTTTTTCAGGGCTGATTGCCGCAATGGCCTTATCAAGGAAATTCGCCATGTGCTCCACCTTCCTTACACGTCATGCGGAGAGAAGTGGTAGATCCGGTTTCTGCCCCGGCCCCTTTCCTCCGCTTCCGCTTCAGCCACTTTCTTTTCCCAGAAAGCAATGCTTTCCCGGATTTGTTTCAGGCTGGCGCGGGTCAAGACCATCTGCTCGATCTGGTAGCTCTGCCCGGTCGATACGGCAGCCTCAGCTTCCAGCCACATATCAAGGTGCCGCTGGGCGGTCTCTTTTGAAATAACAGGCATTGGTTAGATACCTCCCGATCTCCTTCTGCGGTACTGGCGCTGTTGTGCAGGACGCTGTGCATCCTCACCGGGGATTTCCAGACCGGGCGGGTTGCTGATTTCCAGCGCAGCCGTCGCGTAGTTCCGCACGTCAAATGCTTCGTTACGTTTCTGCGCCGGATCCTTCAGCTCCCACCGTTCCACTTTGCGGCCAGACTTCCAGCGTGTGACCTTGTGTTCCGCAGTAAGCATCTTGAAATAATTTTCGTCATACCCGGCATCTTCTGCCGCCGGGAAGTGGCAGTAGTTTGGGCCTTTGATAAGCACTTTCAGCCGGGCAAGGACGTGGTTCTTGCCGGTGTCAACGCCCAAGGTGAACAGTTCGCCCTTGACGCGGTTATTCTGGGTGGGGGTGCGCAGGTAGGGCACATCCATACCGCCGCGTCCTTTGATAGCCCAGATATGCCGCTCTTCACGTTCTTTGCAGAACCGGATGACCTGATCCGGAAAATGTCCGCCGCTGTCCATACAG
>ENA-OOWH01001583-OOWH01001583.1-human-gut-metagenome-genome-assembly--contig:-NODE-1583-length-12896-cov-3.740597_pt1 | contig 12896 bp, 10 predicted proteins | sample MGYA00241576_ERZ501321 | MGnify/ENA primary metagenome ERZ501321 (study PRJEB25962, sample SAMEA2042733) | human gut metagenome | biome: human gut; feature: human-associated habitat; material: faeces... | reverse complement strand
CCGGTGCATCAAAAAGGGACTCATGCGGGAACCGTGCACTGTTCGAGCACTCGTCACACACGCATTGGCCACTACGTGACCTTTTTGATGCACCAGGAATATGACTGCATCGTCACTTAAACCCCGAAGTGTACATCGGTATCACCTCCGTTTCCTCGTGAGTAAAGAATATCAAATCAGCTCAGCTACTGCGATTAACCACCGGTTGACATTTCGCTGATTTTCTGAATTTTTAAGTGGCAGCCTCTTCCAGTTGGATGTTGCCACAGTCCATACACGCAATTCTGACTACCTTTGTTGCACGGATGGAAAGTCCGCATTTAGGGCAGATATACTTACGGGTAGAGGACTTTTCTTAGGGGACTTGTTAGTATCAGAATCCCCACCAAGATCTTCGTTTCCACCTGTCTTGCTGGATGACGCCTTAACCTTTGGACTTCGGTAAAGCTTGAGCTTGTCATCCCAGCCCATATTCCGAACAAGGCTCACAAGTTCAGGTGCCGGCTGAGTAACACTGTATCCAATGAGCGGAGCAGATGTGATAATCAAACCTCTCTTCTCAGCCTCTTCCTTGAAGTGCTTGGTGCTAGAATAGGTTGTTATGATAGGTGTTACCACGGCTGGTATCCTTGATGCCTTGAGAATGGCACCAATAGTGAATCATCTCATGCATCAAAGTGGCGATAATGTTCGGAACAGGTCTATGGAGAGACTCTGCACCAAGGTTGATTTCTTTCAGTTTGAGACCGCTGTCATCCCATGCGTCATAAGGTGTAAAATGGCCATGAGCGCCGGGGGTGCTCTGAATGGTGATGGCTGGTCTTGAAAGTGCACTTTCAAAAAATCTCTGATTGAGAACATCGAAAGCTTCTTCCAGGAACACAACTTCGTCAGATACTTTCATGGAAGCAATCCTCCGTCAAAAATGTATAATCCCAGTATAGTCATTTTCCAGGCAGATCACAGAAACCTCCGGTTAACAAAAAAGACGAGCACCTGCAAAAGCAGATACTCGTCAATAAATGGATATATTCAGTTATTAAAGGAGCGAGCTGATCGCGCTCGTCATCGTAAAAACTCAGTCGGGCAACAATCAGCTCGCAGGGTTTACAACCGAAAATCTGACACAATGCTCGCGCATGCTCTTCAGAAATGTCGCACTCTCCACGCTCCCACTTACCAATGGAAGTGATTGATACCTCGACACCAATGCCCCACAAGAGATCAGCCAGTCCATCTCTGGACAGCCCCATCGCCTTGCGGCGCTTGACAATTCGGTTGCCGGTTTCTACACGATTGATGTTAAAAAATGCCATAACTTGTTCCTCCTTGACTTTTCCGGGTTTTAAAGCCCTAGGTTATATGAACCTTGTTTGTCTCAGAGTTATAGCGACAAGTATAGAAACCCTCCATATTTTACATTCAAAGCACGCATTTGTCAATCCTAATACCCTATGGTCATCAGGATAGTATGCCTGTGATAATGCTTATATCAATCATCTGGTCAATACTTCATGTGTATAATTTCATCACAGTACTTCATACAAACCGCCAAATCTTCTTGATTAATGTATTCGACCGCAGCATGTGCCATTGGATTACGAAGTTCCATAATAAAGCTAAGTTTTGGTTTCCAAGATTCATCTCCGGAAAAGTATTTGTGGAATCTTGCAGACCATGTATCAAGAATGATTTTTACCACCTCAGAAAGGGTCAATACATCAAGGATTGTCGGATGCTCCTTGTGAGCTGCCAAGTCTTCACAATATCGCTTAATCTTTCCAGAGTTAAGTTTCAACTCTGGATATTCAGAATTCAATCCTGTTATTATTTGATTTGTGCTATCATCAAGAAGCTCATCATATGTGACCTCATCAAGTTTGGGATACTCTTTCTTGAAAATGGCTTTCAACTTCTTTTCACTTTGTGTCATAGTATCCCATGAAGGTAACTTTAAAGGTCTAAGCTTGAAATAGGTCATAAAGTCCTTGCTATATGCATAGTACTTAACTGAATCATTCTTTATTTCAGGGATAAGTACTCCCATTGTAGTAAGGTTTTCGATATCCCTACTTGTGACATAACTTGGAAATTTAGAAGACACAGACAGATAAAAAACAGTCTCTAAATGATTGTCATGCTCAAGACGATCCACTAGGTTCTCATAATGCCTATCTATTTGAGGTAGGCACTCCTTGAATACCGCCGTAATTTCCTTATCTCCTATCGAGGTTCTGCCTTCCGATTGAGTAAACTCATTTGCCACCATACGATCTGCAAACATACAGCAAAGGTACGGCATTCTTCCTGTATAGTTCTCTAGTTTTCTGCATCCTCCAAGTGATAACTTAATATCGTACATCTCCAGTGATTCATAAAACTCCTTCATGTCTTCATCTGAAAATGGAAGTAGTGACTTCTCACGAAATACCCCATGAAAAGTGGAAATATCTTTACACTCAACTTCCAACAGATGTAGCCTTCGTCTCGAAATAATAACGCCACTCGTAGCATAATCGGGAGACGAATAAATCGAACGTAGAGTTTGAAAATAATGAGAAGCTTGCGCAAATACTTTTACTACCGAATCAAATTCATCAATCGCCAAAACTAAACGATAACCGATTTTTTTATTTGCTTCAGAATATTTTGAATGGATAATTTGAAATCAGAAAACCAATCCGGAGAAGAACCTGTAACCACTCGAAGTTGGTTAAACAAGCGTTCAAACTGTTTGTTCCATAACTCTTTTTCATAAAGCTGATCCTCGATTTTAACTGAAAGAGTCTTCCAGAAATCATATGCATCTTGACATTCACCCATAGACATCTTAACGCAGATACGCTCTTGATAATCTTGGTTTTTATCAAATACGAAACTTACCAATGAACTCTTTCCTATTCTAGTAGGACCAACAAGATGAATTGCAGCAGAACTGAAAAAAATTGATTCCAAATCACTGATTTCCTTTTCTCGTCCTAAGAAGGAAACGCCTGTTGCCTCCGGACCTACGACATATATGCTTTCACGTAGCCCATTCATTTTTACACCCCCATCGTATTTATAAGCCAGCGTTCCAAAAGTTTAACTTGAATCCAATATTGATCTCGGCCCTCTTTTATAAGGACATTTCTATCAACCAAGCGATCCACATAAGCCTGAATGTCCGACAATGAAAGATTCTGGCATTCTATGTCACTAGCTCTCGCATAACCTGTTGTCTGGGACAGGCGTGCAATCGAAATTAGAATATCCCTATTAATATCATCCAGTTCTCTGTGCCCGCGTTCCTGAAGTTGTGCCTCGAAATTTACTTCAGTTAGAAAACCTCTAGGCCCAAAAGCGCGTGTGCGTAAAAACTCGTTTACAATACCTTTTGTTATCACATACGCACCTTTTTCGTTAAGGTAACTAACGAGTTTAGAACACAAAATAATAGTTAAATAGGCGCTTCCAGCTGTCAAACTATAAATCTTATGTATCGACCCATCGTTTTTGAATAATCCGGTTCTGTTGTTGACTTGTTCAAGCGGTACCTGAACAAGTTGCTTAGCATCCCTTTCATCCAAATAATTCAACTTGAGCAGTTCCATACATGCAAATTCATTTTGGTATTCTCGGATAAATTCAGGCATATCATCCTGACCGGCCACTATAGCAAATACACAATAGTTTTGAAGGAACGCTTTCCAAAATCGCATAAAGCTTGATGGAATCTTCCCTTCATTGATATAGCCATGGAGATAAGTGAATTCATCTATTAACAACACAATAATCCTGTTCTCACGTTTCAAAATAGGATTCAACTTCTTCATATATTCATTAAACAATGTTACGGCGAAGGATGGATCATTGCGTATTTCCTGTAGGGGAGGTGTCAAACCAATTTCATCCACAATATCAGCCAAATAATCATCTTCATATATAGCTTCGCTACCGATATACAGCAAGTTATAAAGGAAGTTGGCCATATACTCAGATGATTCTTGTAATTCGCCAATATTGCCAATATCCCAAATTAAAACTTTTTCTTGATACCTTTCAATCAGCTTTTTCTTTAGATGATACATTAAACTGCTTTTGCCTGTTCGTGTCTGACCATACATAGCTATGGCACGTCCATAATTCATACTTCCTGTATCGTTTTGGCAAATCATATCCATAATTTGCTGTATCTGAGTAGAACGACCGACAAACATAGAATCATCATCCATCGGTTTTCCCTCATATGCGCTATATGGGTTAACAAGAGGTACGAAATTCTCATTTCGAATGATAAATGTAAACTCCGTCTCCATATTTTTAGTGATCACATTTTGTGGTGCATCACTGCATTTGTATGACCAGCTAACAGTTGCTGTAAAGCTTCCTGTTGATTTGGCAATGTCACTTACTGCAATCAAAATTCCCATTTCAACTTCATCACCTCCACGCAGCGATTGAATCGTAGGTGGAGCATCAAACCATAAGATATCCGGACCGTACACATTGGTGATAGAAATTGAATCCGCAGACTGATAATTGATCTCATTCTCCAACGTCATTTGTATTTGAATCTGACCGTCTGGGGTCTTAAAAGGTTGAATAGTTTCAGTCCAGGAAAGCTTCGGAAGGAACACTTGATACAAATCGTTTTGCTTCTCATTTACCCTGAGAATAATTTGTTCTAAAGCTGGTAACAACACATCATACGAAATGTCAGTTGGCTCTCTTTTTATAAGATGCATAAGCTCTTTAGCCTCAACAAGTATTGCTCTCAAACAATCAGATCTATTTTCAAAATCTCCTGTGTTAAAGAAATCCAGCGAACGTTTCAATATCTTGTGACACATGGTACTCAATCTGGTAAAATCAGTCGCAGTCAAGTAATTTTTCCATTTCTCATCTCCTAATTCAATTAGAATGCCCTTTGAAAGAGGTTGCGACAAAATAACTGCACTTGCCTCTATCAAACTATTTCGGAGATTATAATGCTGTTTTTGCAGAATCACTAAACCGTTATTAATACTTCTCGAAAAAGTATTATAAGTACACACATCTTCTTCTACTGCACCAGGCAGATTTTTAAGCTGCTCAAAAACAATATTTCTCAGTTCAGCACTTTTGTTATACAATTCGCTGATAAAAGTTGAAACACGATCTCTTTGATTACTTATTGCCTTTATCATCATCAAGATACTGGCCACAAATTCGGGAGCTAATACCGTTGGAATTCTATTATTAAGCAGAATGTCCGTATTAATACCATCTCGGTTAGGGCTACTATTTTGTAAGTTGATGTACTCTTCAAGAGAATTACTTCCTATACGCGCGAGAAAGAAAGACTTTATGAAGCGATTGTAGGAATTGATCCAATCTTGTTCCGCACCGCGAGTCGTAGGCGTAAGAACTTTCAATGCGTATAGATAAGCCATTCTAGGTGTATCGAGCTGACTAGATTGAGATACCATAAAATCTCCCCAAGAAGCCATTGCCCTTCCTGCATACCGATATTTTCTATTAACATTTTGAATGATACCATCTTCGCGTTGCTCAATTTGTTCAAACAGCTTACAAGCAGCAAACAAAGAATCGCTCCTTGTTTTTGCAGAAATTTTTCTTCCTGTGACAAGCTTTTCTATATCCGCCAAGCCTTCTTTGCTAGTTCCTACATAATGTCCATCCTTAACGTTGGCAGTTTTCAGCACAGACACGATATCCATCTGCTGAACAGACATTCTAACAAATCGGCTCATTTGAGATTCATCAGTTGGCTCATCATCTGGATTATCCATTTCACCGTCAAGATTACCCTCATTATTAGGCTGGTCGGTTTCAATCACGTCTTTTTTTCCCAAAGTACCTTCCAAGATACTATTTGCAGCAACATCAGCTGGATTTATACGAACCAGTTCAGTTGCAATACTCTTTGCTTGATCTGTTTCACCTAAATGATATAAGCATATTGCTTTCTGGCGCTTAATATTAGATTCAGCCTTTTTTATTTTATCAGCATCGCTACTGAAACGATTCTGAGTATAGAACTGTTCCCATTGCTGGCAAACCAGTAATGCTTTACTGTAATTACTCAGTTTAATATGAGCATCCACCAATCGTACAAGATAATGATTCTTTCGCATAAGCGTAGGAGATGTACGGAATGTTTTCTCGTACAACGGAATGAGTGTATCATAGTCCTTTATTTTGTCATAAACCTGAATACTTACAGTTAACAATTTTTCCGCAGATAGTTGTTTCTCATATTTCTTTAACAATTGTACTGCTTTATCAGACTTTCCGTCCTGACGAATACAAAGAAGAATATAATCGCAAACAATTGGCTCACTGAATCCACCAACTTCTAAGGCTTTTTCAAACATGTGACCAGCATCATCTAACTTGCCATTTTGAGAGGCATTACGTGCTAAATCCGCATAATGTTTGCCGCTTGTTACATCTTTTCCCAGACGATTATCAGAAACAGTAATCCTTTCCGGCTCGAATTTCACCATCGGCTTTCCCTTTATGGCTTTTTCAATTATTGATGTTCCATTCCATGAAAGTGAAAAACTATCTCCTGTAACTTTGCCATCTAAAGCATCGAGATCTGTGTACAAAAAAATGGCATATGGATCAGTTTCGGGAAGTTCTATTTTCTCTCGCTTATCTTTTCTAGAAAGGTACTCCTCCCATCGCTTCATATCCTCTGGTTTAATCATATTCTCAAAGGCTACACGATCATCTTCTTTAGGATTAAGCCAACATATATTGACCGCGTTTTTTCCGTTAACTTCAAATGTTACATCTTGCTCAGAGAAAGAAAAACCATTTTCAAAGTAGGCTTTTAACCATGGATCAATGATTGAAGCAGTCTTAAAGTTATACTTTTTACCACTAGACTGAATACGTCCAGTCATATAATAATCATAATATACCTCTATGAAACCCGTCTGTGTTACCCCGGCTTGTGTCGCTTTTTCAATACGTGAAACAGCATCATCAAAACCCTTAGCGGTTAATTCGATTGCAGTTGCAGCTGTGGAGCCTCCCTGGGTTTGACTTTTTCCTAAGCGGAATACAACTTCAAGACCATTCCACATCCCCAAAGAAAGCATCTTTCTTAACATTAGTCCCCGCTCCGAGCCGGAGTATACTTGAGTAATATAAAAATAATTATTCGGACTAATGAATCCAAACTTCTTATCACTATCATAATTATAGATATGTCCGGTTAATTCAGCATCTGTCGTTTCTTCTTTATATTCAGGGAATGAGTATGCAGAAAACTCCTTAAACCACGAAACAGAGGAACGTAACTGCTGCAAATCTGTTGGAATATCACTTAATAATTGCTTTGCTGCATTATATGCCGAAAAATAAGGCGTTACATCCACTGTCAGCGAACCCCCACTCGCTGAAAACAAGTTCATAGCACAAGAGGCAATCTTTTCACACATTGCGACATCATCTTTATAAACCTGAAGCAATTCTTTAAGCGTTTCTATGTCCATACGTGCAACACAGATATCAGATATATGCTTATTAATCTCAAGACTCTCTCCTGAAAGCAATGCACAAAGCGTAAGAACATTAGAAGTATCCAGCATTTGTCCGAGACTAGCTGAATATGCCGCAAACATGTATTCATTCACTCTTACTAGTGGCTCAATAGAATACGCATAATCTTCTGCGATAAAGGATAATGAACCCAGCAGATAACAATAGGCCTCATAGTCATTTCTGCCACAGCATTCGTCGTGGACATTAATCACCTTTGCCCTTAAGTTATGATACTTTTGTCTTACCTCTTTATTCTTAATTGCAAAAGAAAGAGAATCTACAATTCCTTCCAGCATTCTTCTTACAATCGCAGTGTCAGATTTCTTAATTCTATCCTTGGTCTTTTGAATGCATTCTGTCACTGTAATAGAAAAAGGCTGTGATTGTTCTAGCTGTACCAGTTGCCTAGAAAAATGACGCATATCCTTTGTTTTGTTCTCCGCAATGTTTGTCGCTTCTTCACGAACCGATTCTGGAACAACTTTTTTGCTAGTACCTTCCTTAACAATTTTAAGTGCTCTCAAATTATCATCTAAACGAATTCTTGTTATTTCACCATCATTTTCACGAAGAGACAAAAAGTTGTCACTCCACTTCAACACTTCACCCTCATAAGAATCCTGATCAGAATCAGTGCCATAACGCACTTGAACATAATCGCCCACTTGGACATCTTCCATTAATTCTTTTGCAATTTCAGTCATAAGCAATACCTCTTTTTATTGTCTTAATATTCTCAACGATTATAATGTCCATCATGGAAGCCGACTACGTATTGTTCTAATCCGCATACTAACCCATCCAAGTTGTTCAGCATATCTTTAGTATTTTCGTTATTTTGAAAATAGGCGATTAATGCAAGAAAAGTTGTCCAGGACATCGTTCTTCGACCCGTTTCTATAGCACTATATGTCTGCCTAGAAACGCCTATTCTGTCAGCAATCTCTTCCTGAGATACCCTAGCCTTGGCACGTAAGACGTATAATTCATTACATAAAATTCCGCAGAGCAATTCCTTCATGTCGTTTTCATTATTCATAGGCCCTCCAGCTAAGCTAATCATTCATCAACCCTCTTTCCATTTTACACAATGTAAAATGATTATACATCTTGTTGTTGCATTTTTCAATACTGCATGCGATTTCAAAATAATAAAATTTCAGAAATCAATCTTTAAGTCAACTCAATTGCAAACAAAATCACCCGGAACTGACCTGCAAAAGTCGGCTCCGGGTTTCGTTTTGTGTCCATATTCAGTTATGCCTCGACCTCCATCTGAAGTCCTGATTTCAGTACCACCAAAATTGGATATATACTAAAAAAGTGGACAAGTATGATAAAATAGAAGACAAACAAAGGAGGAATAAAAATGACAGGAAAGAAAAACAATAAATACAGCAGTGAATTCAAGCAAACAATCGTAAATTTATACCATTCCGGTAAGTCATACTCACAAATTCATCAGGAGTATGGAGTTTCTCACAGTGCACTGGCAAATTGGATTAAGCAGTATTCAAAGGTTCAGATTGATGACGATACCGTTTTGACTGCCCAGCAAATCAAAGCACTTCAGAAGAGAAATGCTCAATTAGAGGAGGAAAATTTAATATTAAAAAAAGCCATTGCAATATTCACTCCACACTCAGACAAAGATTAGAAGCCGTAAAGCTGCTTTCAAAGAAACATTCCATTTCTACACTGTGTCGTGTTCTCAAAGTGAATCGCAGCACTTACTACAAATTCATAAATCACCAAGAATCCAACAGAGCAAGGGAAAATGCTTACATACGCAGCTGTATTCTTACCCTGTATGCAAAGTACAAAAAGCGTCTTGGTGCTGCAAAAATGAGGATTTGTCTTAAGAATGAATATTGCATCAACATTAGCGTCGGCAGAGTGTACCGCCTGATGAAATCAATGTCATTGCCAAAAATGAGTACTGTAAAGCCATTTATTCATAAATCCAAATCAGTTTCTGATGAACCTTGTAAAAATATTCTTAAGCAGGAGTTTAATCAATCTGAGCCCAATATTGTGTGGGTATGTGATTTTACATATATCAGAGCCGGTGGAAGATTTTACTATTTGTGTGCAATTCTCGACTTGTTTTCAAGAAAAGTAATTGCTTACAAATTATCAAATAAAATTGACACGCAGCTCGCCATTGATACAGTTAATCTTGCAGTTGCCGGCAGAGGAACATCAGAAGGCATTATTTTTCATACTGACCGAGGCTGTCAGTTTACTGCAAAGAAGTTCAGAAAGCATTTAGATAATCTTAATATGGTTCAGTCATTTTCTGCAAAAGGGCGTCCATATGACAATGCTGTTATGGAATGTTTTTTCAAGTACTTGAAAAAGGAAGAAACAGATAGAAAATCTTATTGTTCTTTTCAAGAATTATCGCTTAGTCTTTTTGAGTACATAAATGGTTTTTACAACTCTTTAAGGCCTCATTCTCATAACAACGGCTTGTCACCTAATCAAGCTGAAAAATATTTTTTTATTTAATTTTCCTGTTTTTTCTGTCCACTTTATTGACTATAGTCCACCATCGTCTTTTCATAATTGATAAATAGCTCGTTAAAAGAGCTACAAAAGCTAACATCACAGAGGCTATTCCGAATGTTATAGTAATAATACTCTCGTCCCCAATACTTCCCATTTGAAAAGGATTTTCCTTAAATAATAGAACAATGAAAAGCATTGCAAACATTTCAATGGCAAGAGTCATAATTATCATAGAAGATGTTCTACTGTTTTTTTCCTTTAGATTGCCCTTTCTTATAATATATTTTCTATGTGTCAACACCTTTTCTATCATCAATTGTGTTTTGCATAAATCTTGCCCAGAATCGGAAATGCAGTCGATATATAATGTTCCTTCTATACATTTAGGAACATCTGCCTTATTCAAAACAACTGGAATTAACACTTTATTTCTATTTTCTCGTACTGACATTTGTGCCAACTGCAACTCCAAATTAAGAGGTACACTATCAGAGAATTTTTCATCTATTATCGCTAAAACGACATCTGCACTCTCCATTTTTCGTTTTAGAGCTACATTAATATTTGAACCAATTTCATTTATTGATGGCTTTGAAATAATCTTTGCATTTCTTATGTTGCTTAAAAGTTTTTCTGCAAATGAGATATTATCAAGCGAAGCTAAGATATAAACTTTCATATTCACAATCCTTTCGACCAAACCTTGTATTATATTATAGCATATTACGACATATTTTTCTACCTGTGCCGCTATGCAAAAGACGGCATCAGCTCAACGCCAATGCCGCCGTTCTTGGTTATAAGATTCCTGCCTTTTTGAGATACCCAACGCTGTCATAGCACCCTCTGAAATAGATTGCTTCCTGCTGCATATCGCTGAGCCTGTTCCGAAGCTCCAAAACTTCTAACAAAGCCTTACACTCCTGCTCGGATAAATCGCTCGGCTTTTCCGTATCCAGAACTACCATAACTTTTGGATACTCCTTGTAGAGTTCCTCTATCCTTTCCTCTATGGAACGGTATTCTGGATTTTCTTTGGGCAGCTTTGCGATAACGGAGCTTAGATATTCAGCAAAGATGTTGCTATGCACATCAACAAAGGTTTCAAATCTGAAATTATCAAGCACACCTTTCACCTCCGACATTTACTAATCTACACCTATTATACTTCCCAGAAATCAGCAATACAAATATGCAAACCGCATTATCTCTCCCGACTTGCACATTTTCTTTCGGGCTGTTCTTCTGTCTGCTCTGGCTCGGTATCCATAACGGAAGTATCTTTTTCATTTAGATTCAGCTCAATGTTAAGAGCGTTCAGCCGTTCTGTTTTTTCTTTCAGCTCATCTTCAAAGGCAAAAGGCTTCTTGATTTCCTCCTTTGCGGTTTCAAGCTGTGCGATAGTTTCCGCCTTTTTGGTCTTGGCAGCTTCCAGTCTGGCAGGGAGCTTTGACAGCTCGTTTTCAATTCGGGTCAGATTTCCGAGGGCATCAGCACCTAAATCTACCTTATGCTTTGCTTTTCCGCAAAGGTTCATACAGTAATGGGCGTTGACGGTATCATAATAAATCTCCATTCGGAAACCTCGGTAGCTACCAATTTCGGTAGGTGCGGACATCGGATAATCCTTGCAGATTGCAAGGAGCATTTCGCCTGCATCTGCCTTTTCAGTATAGGTCACGCCTTTTAGGGTCATCGGGCAAAACTTATCCTCACCCTGCGGCTTGTGCTGCTCGGCAAGACCTGCATCATTTTCATAGCCTGCAATGCGTTCCTCATACTCCTTAATGGTCTGGGGATAGTATTTCAGCCCCCTGCCCTCAAGGTCGTAATGTTCGGAAAGATAACTCTGCTTTAACACTCGAAGCTTTGATACCTGTATATCCAAATCCATCTTTTCCTTAAAACGGGCATCGCCTGTGGCAAGCATTTTAACCTCCGCAAAGGACAGGGCAACCTCGTCCACATCTTCGGCAGAACGGACAGGGCTTTTGCTCGTCATTATCTGGCTGATAAATTTCTGCTTGCTCTCCACCAACTGATAGAGGTAGGCATCAAAAGTTTGCTCAGTCACATAGCGGTAAACCTCCACCTCTGGGAACATATTGCCCTGCCTTTCAATACGCCCCTGCCTTTGTTCAAGGTCGGAAGGACGCCACGGACAATCAAGGTTATGGATTGATATGAGCCTGTCCTGCACATTCGTACCTGCTCCCATCTTAGGAGTAGAGCCGAACAGCACACGGACTTCGCCGCTTCTGACCTTGCCGAACAACTCTTTTTTCTGTGCATCGGTGGTCGCTTCGTGAATAAAGCATATCTGCTCCGCAGGGATACCACGGGCTATCAGCTTCTCCCTCATATCGTCGTAGACATTGAAAGTACCGTCATTTTTCGGGGTGGACAGGTCGCAGAACACAAGCTGTGTCGCTTTGGTATCGGCGTATTCCTCCCAGATACGGTACACATTATCCACGCAGGCATTGACTTTACTGTCTGGGTCATCTGGCAGCATCGGGTCAATCATTCTCTGGTCAAGAGCCAGTTTCCGCCCGTCATTGGTTATCTTGAGCATATTGTCGATGTTCGGCTCGACAAGCCTTGCCCTGACTTTCTCAGCCCGCTTCGCAAGGGAAGCTACCATTTCGGTCTGTATCTCGCTCGGCTTGGTCTTAATATTGTGATAATTGACCTTTGGCACGGGGAGCTTTAGCATATCGGCGGTCTGTATATCCGCCACCTCACGGAACATCTGCATCAACTCTGGCAGATTATAGAACTTGGCAAACTTCGTCTTGGCTCGATAATTCGTGCCTTCGGGAACGAGTTTGTCAAGATGATTTTTG
>ENA-OOWH01001581-OOWH01001581.1-human-gut-metagenome-genome-assembly--contig:-NODE-1581-length-12900-cov-2.753445_pt1 | contig 12900 bp, 10 predicted proteins | sample MGYA00241576_ERZ501321 | MGnify/ENA primary metagenome ERZ501321 (study PRJEB25962, sample SAMEA2042733) | human gut metagenome | biome: human gut; feature: human-associated habitat; material: faeces... | reverse complement strand
TGAGATACCTTATATAAGGAAAAAAGCGCTTCCCGCACGGGGAGATACGGCAAGCAATGTTAATTATTAAAACGCAGATAATTTGCATAATCCTAATAAATGAGGATTGTGTAACTGATAAGTTTCCCGTTCCTTTGCAAGCAAAATAAGATTATGATGAAAAGAAACAGTATTCTAATTGCTCTAACTCTCTTGACGGCAAGTACCGCTTGGGCCGAAGAAGTATCTAAAGACACGATTAAAGTAGTAGACGTAGAAGAGGTGCTCGTTATCGCATCACCCAAAGAAAACCGCAAACTTCGCGAATTACCCACAGCCAGCACTCTCCTGTCACAGCACGACATGCAAGCCAACCAGGTAACTAATCTGAAAGGCCTGACAGCACTGGTTCCCAACCTGTTTATTCCCGACTATGGTTCAAGGCTTACATCAGCCATTTATATCCGTGGTATCGGTTCACGCATCAACACTCCTTCAGTGGGACTTTATGTAGATAACGTTCCTTATATAGACAAATCAGCCTTCGATTTCAACTATGCGGATATTGAACGTATCGATGTACTTCGTGGACCTCAGGGAACACTATACGGACGTAACACCATGGGAGGACTTATCCGTGTACACACTAAATCGCCATTCAGCTATCAGGGTACAGACCTTAGACTGAGTGCCGGAACTTATGGCAATTATAACGCATCAGTAACTCACTATCACCGTATGTCTGAGCAATTTGCTTTCTCAGTCGGAGGATTCTACGAACATGCAGATGGGTTCTTCAAAAACTCTGCTCTCAACAATAAAAAAATAGACCGTAGTAACGCCGGAGGCGGACGTATCCGTAGTATCTATTTACCGACAGAAAACCTGAAACTCGACTTTAACGTAAATTATGAATATAGCGATCAAGGCGGATATCCATATTTCTATACAGGAAAAGTTAACGAAGAAGAAAGAAAAGAAGATACCCGTAAAGATAAAATCGGATTGATTTCATATAATGACGAAAGTAGCTACTATCGCAGCCTGCTGAATGCAAGTGTCAACATCGAATATCAGGCACAGAACTTCATCTTAAGTGCAGTAACAGGCTATCAACATCTTAAGGACCGGATGTTTCTTGACCAGGATTTTACAGAAAAAGATATTTTTAATCTGGAACAGAAACAGAAATTAAATACCATTTCCGAAGAGATTGTATTCAAATCCAAACCAGGTAGAAGATGGCAATGGGCAACCGGAGCTTTCGGTTTTTACCAATGGTTACACACCAGTGGTCCTGTACTGTTTAAACGGCAAGGCGTGAAAGAAATGATCGAAGATAAAGCCAACGAAAACTTCCCTAATTCACCTATGGCCCCAAGCATGAAAATGACGATTAATAATGAGACACTAAACATAGGAGGAAGTTTTGATACGCCCTCTTTGAGTGGAGCTATCTATCATCAGTCTACTTTCAATGATCTTTTTGTAAAAGGGTTGTCAGCTACCGTTGGGTTACGTTTGGACTATGAAAAAACATCTATGAAATACCGTTCTATCAGCGAACCAATCGATTTCGATTTCAGTATTTCAATGCAACGCCCTCTACTAAACCTTTCAGACCAGCACATGAAAGCCCCTTCCACATTCATTGGAAAGTTAAGCAATGACTATTTGCAATTATTGCCTAAGTTCGCTCTTCAATATGAATGGAAAAAAGGAAACAGTGTATATGCTACAGTTTCACGAGGATATCGTTCAGGAGGATATAATATCCAGATGTTCTCTGACCTGGCTCAGACCGAATTCCAAAGAAACATGATGTATGCGGTCAAAGAGAGTGAAAAAATAGACGATCCACAATATGGGGCAATGATAGACAAAATGATTGATGGAATGATACCTGAGGCAGTCGATGTAAAAGCAGCTACCAGTTACAAACCGGAATACTCATGGAACTATGAAGCCGGTGCACACCTTACTTTATTGGAAAGTCGTTTATGGGCCGACCTTGCAGCTTTCTATATGGATACCCGTGATCAGCAAGTAGCAAAATTCTCGGAAAACGGATTCGGACGTATCACGATTAATGCCGGCAAGAGCCGGAGCTATGGAGCCGAAGCTGCCATACGCGCTGCTATTACCAATGCGCTCGGATTGAATGTGAGTTACGGATATACCTACGCTACATTTACAGATTATGTGACCGAAAAGAAGCAAGGGAAGGAAAAAGTAGATGTTTCTTATAATGGTAATTATGATGATTATTTAAATCAAAAAACACCTGTTGTAGAAACAACTCAAAAGATTGTTACAGAAGCTAAACAAAGACAGATCATTGATAAAAAAACTAAGAATGAAATTAAAAAACTTGAAAGAACGATTGATTCTTTAGAAAAAGAAATTAATTCTTTAAAAGAAGAACTCACAAGTGAAGAAGTTATGAATAATTATAAAAAATATAATGAAATTACAGATTCTATTGAAGAAAAAGAAATGGAATTAATGGAAATCATGGAAAAATGGGAACAGTTACAAGCCTAACTGTCCCATTTTTTTCATAATATAAAAAAAATCAATATTTTAATATTATTTATGTATAATAGCCTTGAATTTAAGGAGGATATTTAAAATATGTTACACAAAACTTTAAAACCATTTCCTAAAGATTTCCTTTGGGGGGCAAGTACAAGTGCTTATCAAGTAGAAGGTGCAAGTTTAGAAGATGGAAAAGGTCCATCATGTCAAGATGTTAAAGTTGTACCAGAAGGAACTTCTGATTTAAAAGTCTGTGCAGATCAATATCACAGATATAAAGAAGATATCGCTTTAATGGCAGAAATGGGATTCAAAACTTATCGTTTCTCAATTTCTTGGTCAAGAATTATTCCTGAAGGAACAGGAGCTATCAACCCTAAAGGGATTGAATACTATAACAATGTGATCGATGAATGTTTAAAATATGGAATCGAACCATTAGTAACTATGTTCCATTTCGATATGCCTGCAGCATTAGATGAACGTGGATCATGGGGAAACAGAGACTCAATCGATTGGTTCTTAAACTTCGCAAAAGTTATGTTTGAAAACTTTGGTGATCGTGTTAAATATTGGTTAACAATCAATGAACAAAACATGTTAACTTTAGTTGGACCAGTTATTGGAACATTAATGATTCCTGAAGGATGTACAAATATTTTAAAAGAAACTTACCAACAAAACCACCATATGTTAGTAGCACAAGCAAAAGCGATGGCTTTATGTCATGAAATGTTACCAGGTGCTAAAATTGGACCAGCTCCAAATATCTCATTAGTTTACCCAGCAAGCTGTAAACCAGAAGATGTTTTAGCTGCACAAAACTACAATGCTATTAGAAACTGGTTATATTTAGATATGGCTGTTTATGGTGTTTATAACAACTTAGTATGGGCTTATTTAGAAGAAAATGATGCATGTCCTGAATTTGGTGAAGGTGACGCAGAAGCATTAAAGAACGGTCATCCTGATTTCATCGGTTTCAACTATTATAATACTGCTACTGTAGAAGCAAGTGATGGAACTGAAGAATTAGATCCAGGTGCAGATCAACAAACTGCTCGTGGTGAAGCTGGTGTTTATAGAGGATATAAAAACCCTAACTTACCAACTACTGAATTTGGTTGGGAAATCGATCCTATGGGATTTAGAGCAACAATTCGTGAAATGTATTCAAGATATCGTTTACCTATGATCGTTACTGAAAATGGTTTAGGTGCTTATGATACTTTAACTGAAGATGGAAAAGTTCATGATCAATACAGAATTGAATATCTAAGAAAACATATTGAACAAATTCAATTAGCGATTACTGATGGTGCAGAAATGATGGGATATTGCCCATGGTCAGCAATTGATTTAATTTCTACTCATGAAGGTATGGTTAAACGTTATGGATTTATTTATGTAGATCGAGATGAATTTGATTTAAAAACATTAGATCGTTATAGAAAAGATTCATTCTATTGGTATAAAAAAGTTATCTCATCTAACGGTGAAGATTTAACTGATTAATGAAAATCGAGTCATCAAGACTCGATTTTTTTATATGTATTTAATTTGAAATTTTCACAAAAAAGAATCACACGTCCAATATAAAACGCTGAAAAAACAGTTCCTACCCCGATACCATAAATTGGACTGCGACAAACAAGACAAACAACAACAGTTGATAAAATCATTGAAATATCAAAACAATTCTTACAGATAGAATAAGGTTTATGGGATACTTCTGAAATACTTAATACCAAACCATCTACTGGTGTCATGATTAAATCTCCTTTCAGCATGAAATAAACACCTATTGCACAACAAGTATTTCCAAATAATAAAACAATAATTTGTGTATAAATATTTAGATCCATAGATGGTATTAAATATTGATAGAAATCAACCAGAAAACCAAAGATAAAAGAAAATGGTATTTCTAAAACAAATTTTACACTTATTTTTCTTTCAATAATGATTTGAAGAAATACAAAGAGCAAGTAGAAAATAATATTTGCCTGTCCAAAGGTCAAAGCACTTAAAGAACTTATCGCAAAAGGAAGGGTACTAAAAGCACCAACCCCTAAATTCGATAACGTATTACATGTAATTCCCAATACTAAAATATTCATTCCTAATAAATAATAAACATATCTTTTCATAGCATCCCTCTTTTCAAAGCTATTTTATTGAATTTGTTAATAACTTTCCAATATTATTATTTCATATTATAATAACTATAAGTTATGAGGTGATACTATGAATATTAAACAACTTGAATATTTTGTTGATTTAAGTCAAACATTGAATTTCACTAAAACTGCGCAAAATTTCTATATTAGTCAAACAGCTATTACTAAACAAATCCAATGTTTAGAAAAAGATTTAGGAATTCCTTTATTTATAAGAAGTAAGAAGTCTGTAGAACTAACAAACGAAGGCAATCTTTATTTGCCTTATGCCAGAAAAATCTTAGATAATGTTGCTTTAAGTTATCAAATTATCGAAGAATATCAAAAAGGTAATCAAGGAAGTATTTTTATTGGTTTTATTAAATCTTTAGATGACGAACTTCTTTTAAAGTTATTACAAAAAATAAAAGACCATTTCCCACACATTGATCTTCATTATAAAGCGTATTCAAGAAAAGAACTTTTAACATTATTTAAAGAAAGACAATTAGATGCCATTATTACTTTTGAATACCCAGAGGTTAAAGATTATTCACATCTTTTGTTACAAATATCTCATTTAAGAAAGTATTATCATCAAGCTTGTTCACTTGATTCTTTAAAACTTATTTATGATGTACGTCAAGAATCTATGGAACAGTACGAAATAGAACAAACACTTTTAAAAGTATGTTTAAAAGAAGGATATGCCATTTTACATGATTTTATCGAATCTAATCAATATTCTAAATATCTTCAATATCAAGATTTAGATATTCTCTCTCCAATATCTTTATACTATCATGAAGATTCTACCAATAAGATTTTAAAAAATATTCTTCAACTTATAGAAGGATAGCTCTTGCTATCCTTCTATATTTGTAACCAATTCTACAGGTTGTTCATATTCAAAATATTTTTCTGTTTCTGCAACAATTTCTTTTCTTAAACCAATTAATCCAATTAAGTTAGGAATTGCCATACATCCATTGACAATATCCGCTAAGACAAAGATAAATTCTAAAGACATAAATGGTCCAATTGCAATAAATATAATATAAACAATTTTATAAATCTTTACTGCTTTCAAACCTTTAAGATAATACATACATCTTTCCCCATAATAATTCCATCCAATAATTGTTGTAAAAGCAAAGAATACAAGACCAATATTGACAATATATTTACCAATTAATGGAATAAATAGTCCCACTGAAAATGCATGTGTTGTCATCGCTGCACCATCTAATCCTGTTGTATAAGATTGTGTCAACACGATAGCAAGACCTGTCATAGTACAAATCACAATCGTATCAATAAATGTTCCTGTCATGGAAACAAGTCCTTGTTCAACACAAGAGTCTGTTTTAGCGGCAGCGGCCGCAATTGGAGCACTTCCAAGTCCACTTTCATTCGAGAAGATACCTCGACTAATTCCCTTTTGCATCGCAATAACCATCGTAATTCCAGTTCCTCCACCAAATACTGCTTGTGGGGTAAATGCTGACTTAATAATTAAAGCAATGGCACTTGGTAATAGGGTAATATGTGACACAAGTATTAAAACGACCCCTCCAATGTATAACACACACATTAGTGGAATAACTTTTTCTGCCACGGAAGCAATTCTTTTGATTCCTCCAATAGTAATAAAAGCAACTGCAATTGTTAGAAGAATTGCTGTTATGTAACGTGGAACATTAAGTGACATTGAAAGTCCATCAGAAATTGATTTTACTTGCGTAAATGTTCCAATTCCAAGCAACGCTACAGATACACCAAAGAAAGCAAAAATTTTTGCAAGCAAAGGACTATGTAGACCTTTTTCTAAATAATACATTGGTCCTCCTGCAATCTCACCATTTTCATCTTTTTGACGATAACGAATTGCAAGTAACCCTTCGGCATATTTAGTAGCCATCCCAAAAAAGGCTGAAATCCACATCCAAAATAAAGCACCGGGTCCTCCTGCCGCAATTGCAGTAGCGACACCGACAATATTTCCTGTCCCTATCGTTGAAGAAAGTGCAGTACATAAAGCTTGAAAACTACTGACGTCTCCATCTCCTTCTTGTTTTTTAAAGATGCATTTAAAAGCTAATTTTAATTTTGTAAGCTGGATCAATCTTAATTTGAAGGTAAAGTAAATACCTGTCCCTAATAATAGACAAATAAGTGGTAATCCCCATACATAATCATTAATTTGTTTTAATATTTGTGTTAGTAATTGCATAAAAAAACTCCTCCTAATAAATTAGTCGGAATTAATAATGAAAAAATACTATTTAGCCACTGTCCTTTTACCTGAGAGTTTCACCCTAACGGGTTTGCTCCTTCGGTGTTCAATTGAATGAATCTCTCCAATGGTTCGTCCAATAGCGATCCTTTTACCTGAAATCTTTAATTCTTCGGTGTTCTTATAGAATCTCTTTCGCCATTATCATCCGATATACGTTCTCATTATACCAAATTGTATACAATTGTAAACATTTATTTTATAATTATTATTTGTTATAATGCACATATGAAAAAAAATAAATATTTAATACTTACGATACTTTGGATGATTTTTATCTTTGTGATGTCACAAACTCCTGGAAATGATTCTTCTAAACAAAGTAATTTTATTGTGGATATCATTATTCACATACTTCCAATTACAAGAGATACCCTTTCCTTCATTGTAAGAAAATGTGCACATATGACAGAATATGCCATTCTTGCATTCTTACTTTATAAAACTTTTATACATAAACAAAATCCATTGATAAAATCATTTATATTTACTGCTTTATATGCCTGTAGTGATGAATTTCACCAACTCTTTATTTCTGGCAGAGCTGGACAAATAAGAGATGTGTGTATTGATTCAACAGGGGCATTGATCATGCTTTTAATCATTTATTTTATACTTAAAAGAAAGGACAAAAAAATCGGTTCATAGAACCGATTTTTAATATATACTAAATACCAAATAATAAGTCTACATAAGTTGGAATTGGCCAATAAGAATCATCAACTAATTCTTCAATTGTATCAACTGTTTCTCTTAATGATTGCATCATTCCGAAAACATCATCTCTCCACATAGTAGCTACTTCGAAGATTTCTTCTTCGCTTGCTTGTGCTTTTGCGATATTATTTTCTAATGTCGTTAATTTATCTTTAGTTTCTTGTAATAACGTTGCAAGTTTTGTTGCATCTTCAGTTAAGAATGCTGCTGGAATACCTGCTTCTTTTGCAGCAACAACTTCTGACGATACTTTAGCTAAATAATCACAAGCTGCTGGATAAATTTGTGTTTTAACCATTTTAACTGCAGTTAAAGCTTCAACTTGAATTGTTTTAATATAGTTATCTAATAAGATTTCATAACGTGAAGCGATTTCTACTTTTGTATAAACACCTTGACGATCTAACATATTAATATATTTTGCATCTTTTAGGCATTTTAAAGCATCAACAGTGTTTTTGTGGTTAGGAAGTCCACGTCTTTTTGCTTCTTCTTCCCATTCAACTGAATATCCATCACCATTGAAGATAATTCTCTTATGTTCAGAAATAAATTCTTTAACAACTTCTTCAAATGATTTTCCACCTTCAATAGCATCAGCCATTTGTGTCATTTCTTCAGCTAACATTGAATTTAAAATTGTATTTGGACCAGCTATAGATTGTGCAGAACCTACAGCACGGAATTCAAATTTGTTACCTGTAAAGGCAAATGGTGAAGTTCTGTTACGATCTGTATTGTCTTTAGAGAATGTTGGGACAACAGAAACGCCTGTATCAAAACGTCCAAGTTCTTCATGATCAGATTTTTTACCAGTACAAATATCTTCTACAACTTTATCTAATTCTTCACCTAAGAACATAGAAATGATTGCTGGTGGTGCTTCGTTTGCTCCTAAACGATGATCGTTTCCAGCAGAAGCAATTGACATACGTAAGATTTCAGCATATTCATCAACAGCTTTAATTGTACAAGCTAATGCAGCTAAGAATGGTTTATTTTCTTCAGGATTTTTTCCTGGATTAAATAAGTTGATTCCTGTATTAGTAATTACTGACCAGTTATCATGTTTACCAGAACCATTAACTCCAGCAAATGGTTTTTCATGTAATAAACAACGTAAACCATGTTTTTTAGCGATATCTTGAGCAATTTGCATTAATAAATGGTTGTTATCTGTAGTAATATTTACTTTTGCATAAACACAAGCAACTTCATGTTGTGCTGGTGCAACTTCATTATGTTTTGTTTTAGATGGAATTCCATATTTCCATAATTCAGCATCTAAATCTTTCATGAAAGCCGCAACTTTACGTTTTAAAGAACCGAAGTAATGATCTTCTAATTCTTGTCCTTTTGGTGCCATAGCTCCAAATAAAGTTCTACCAGTTAATTTTAAATCCATACGTTCTTGATAATATTTATCATCAACTAAGAAATATTCTTGTTCAGCCCCTACTGAAGCAGAAACTTTAGTTACCCCTTCAACCCCGATTAAAGGTAACAAACGACAAGCTGCTTTACTTAAAGCATCACATGATCTAAGTAAAGGTGTTTTCTTATCTAATGCTTCCCCTGTATATGAACAGAATAACGTTGGAATATATAATGTTCCATCTTTAACGAATGCAGGTGATGTACAATCCCATGCTGTATATCCTCTGGCTTCGAAAGTAGCTCTTAAACCACCTGATGGAAATGAAGAAGCATCAGGTTCTCCTTTTCTTAATGTTTTCCCACTAAATTCTAAAACAGCTTTTGACCCATCTGGTTCTAAGAAAGCATCATGCTTTTCAGCAGTTAATCCTGTCATTGGTGTAAACCAGTGAGTAAAATGTGTAGCTCCATGTTCAACTGCCCAAATTTTCATTGCATTCGCAATAACAGTTGCACATTCTTTTGATAATTCTTCGCCTTTATCAAGCGATTCATGGAATGCTTTATATGTTGATTTAGGAATTCTTTCCTTCATAACATCATCAGTAAAAGCTAGGCATCCATAATCTTCAACTAACTTGTTAAATTCCATCTTTGTATCCCCCTTATTTAGTATATAAATTATCATTTATATGATGTCATTATACAAACGAAAATATAGGTTGTCAACAACTATTACAAAGTTTTTATCATTTTGATAATTTTTTATTTATTTTATACAAAAAAAGAGCTGCATACTATTGAGCAGCAGTTCTTTTAGCTTTCTTTTCTTCTTTTCTTCTTTTCTTTTCCCATTTACGATGAGTTTGGTTATATTCTTCAACTTGACAGTGAATTCTCTTATTTGAATGAACAACAGCATCCACAAATCCCATTTGATCTTTTGGAGCAACAGTTTGACGAGTTCCATCGTCCATATAGATTTCATATGAATGTGCATTTGTAATGATCTTTGTCATTTTAGCGATTGGATCAGTAATTGTTTCACAGTTCATTAAGTTTATTTCTTTTGTTTTTCCAATTCTTCTATGAATTTCTAAAGTTCTTCTTTTTACAACATATTTATAAGGTCTATATCCAAATAAATATCCAACAGCAACAACTCCTAATACAATAATTGCAGGTAAATCACTAAAATTACCTGAAACAATCATATACACCACATAGATTACATAAAATACACTAAAGTATGCAGCAGGTAAATTTAATTGAACTTTAAATTCTTTTTCAAATGGTGTTAATTCCGCATTTGATTCGACTTTTTTTGATTCCATAAAAACCCCTCTTTAATTCTATACTTTCAATATTTAATAAATATCAATTTTCTTTAATAAAGTCAACTCATATTCATTAAATATTTTTTTATAAAATAAGGGACGGGGAAGCCCGCCCTTATTTATTATCTTATTTAATTTATCAATATTAAGCTTCTGCAGCTTGTTTGTTTTGATATTTTTCGTAAGAGATTAAGAATGGTACATAGATAACTGTTGAAACAACAATTAAGATTGCTTGAGTTACTGCACCCATTACGTTAGCACCACATGCTAAGAAACCAAATACGATTGGTGGAGTTGTCCAAGGTACTGTTAAACATGCAACTGGACAGAATCCGATAACTGTTAATACATAACCAACTAAGATAGTTACTAAACATGCAAATACAAATGGAATACCTAAGATTGGGTTTAATACCATTGGAATACCGAATGTAACTGTTTCATTGATGTTGAATAAACCTGGAACTAATGATAATGAAGCGATTGCTTTGTTATCTTCACGTTTACCAAAGATCATGATTGCGATTACTAAACCGATAGTAACACCTGAACCACCGAATTCACCCCACATTTGTAATGCATACATGTTGATGATGTTTGTTGGTTTTTCACCTTTGTTGAATTTTTCAACGTTTTCAAGTGCTAATGGTGTAAATAATGCTTCTTTTACTGCAGATAACATGTTGTTACCATGGATACCTACTAACCAGAATAACATGATTACTAAATAGATGATCATAACACCTGGAATTGTAGCACCTACAGCTCCTAAAGGACCTTGGATACCATTTTTGATAACATCATTTAAGTATAAACCAGTTAAGTTATAACATGCTGATCCAATACAAGCAGTGATGATTAAAGTAATAGTAGCTGGTACTAAAACTTCGAATGCACGAGCAACTCCTGGTGGAACTTGTTCTGGCATTTTAATTTTTAATGCATCTTGTTTTTCGAAGAAGCAGAATAATTCTACAGATAATACACCAATAATCATACCAGTGAATAAACCAGTAGCTCCTAATTCATTACCAGCGATACCAGTGAAAGCTTCTTTAGCTCCTTTTAATACATGAGAAGTGTTTGTAACTGATAACCATGCAGCTAAACCTACTAAACCTGGAATGTAACCAGCTCTTTCAGCTCCCATGTTCCAAACACCGATTTCTTGGGCGATACCAAGAGTGATACCAACTGTGATACAGCTGATTGTACAGAAGTTAACGGCTTGGAATGCAGGATTTAAGAAATCTAAAGCCATGATTGGTTTGAAGAACAATCCTAAACCTGTTTGGTCGTTAACTAATACGTTACACCATAAAACCCCGATTGCCCCAGCGATTGTTAAAGGCATGAAGTTTTGGAACGCATTTTTAATTGCAGATAAATATTTGTTTTGACCGCACCATGCACCAGCGCGACCTAAGACATCCGCCATTTTGTCCATAAATTTTTCCTCCCTTAAATATTTTTTTGACACTAATAGTATAATCTATTATGCAAATAAAAGTCAATGTTTTTTTAAATTAAAAAAACATAATCTTTAAAAAAACCGCATAAAATAAGGGTTTTTCAACGTTTTTGAAAACGGTTATTTTTTTGATTTTTTTGTTAAAAAAAAGAAAACGCTATCATTTAGATGGCGTTTTTTTATGTTTTTTGGCTATTGAACCGTTACTGTTTGAAGTTCAAAATTGTTGTAATGATATCTCGTAAATGAATATTCAAAGATAATCCCACTACTTAAATATGCCGTTTGTTCAACTTCAATATATGGTTCATATTCCTTCAATCCCAAATTTTCTTGTTCTAACGGACTCGATAGATGAGCACGTATAGTTTTATGCGTACTTTGTATCTTTAATTTTAATTCTTTTTCAATATACTGGTATATCGAGCCTTTCAAATGCTCTAATTTTAAATTTGGAATAATAGAAATAGGCATGTATGTGATTTCTAAACAATACGGTTTATCATCAAACACTCTTTTTCTAATAATATGATAGACAAAGGATCCCTCTTCTATTTGTAATTTTTTAGATATATGCTCATCACTCGGTATAACCGAAAATTCAATAATTTCACTTTTTAATTCACCTTTGCCTTTTAATTTTCGTGTTAAACCCAATCCTGATTGTTTAAGTTGAGTTGAATCTTCTGAAGAAGCATCATAATCCTTTACAAAAGTTCCTGCCCCTCTTCTTCTTACAATCAATCCTTCTTTCACTAATATATCCAAGGCTTTTTTCATTGTTTCTTTATTACAATGATAAGCAACACATAATACATATTCATAAGGGAGTTTTTGTCCATATGTATATTTTTTATCAAAAATCTTACTTCTAATATCATCTGCGATATCAATATATTTAACCATAGACTATCCCTCCTGCCATAACTAAAAATACCATACTTTTCATAAATTTGCACGGACTTTTTAACAAGAAGGTTATTTTTGTTTGACACTCCCCATGTCTAAAGACAGGGGATTCTT
>ENA-OOWH01001572-OOWH01001572.1-human-gut-metagenome-genome-assembly--contig:-NODE-1572-length-12920-cov-11.368597_pt1 | contig 12920 bp, 10 predicted proteins | sample MGYA00241576_ERZ501321 | MGnify/ENA primary metagenome ERZ501321 (study PRJEB25962, sample SAMEA2042733) | human gut metagenome | biome: human gut; feature: human-associated habitat; material: faeces... | reverse complement strand
CTGATATCTTATCATAACCGCTTTCGTTTGTCAACAACTTTTTTGAAATCTTTTTTCATCTTGGAAAACTTTGTTTTCCGTGACAGGTATTTATGCTAACATATCTGTCAGACTTTGTCAACAACTTTTTTTGAAATCTTTTCAAGTTTCTTTCGAGCTGTTGTGTTGTCTCGGTGCTGCCTCAACAACGAATCTGAGTATATCATCCCCCACTGTACTTGTCAACACTATTTTTCGAATTTTTTGCACAAATTATCCCCTGCTACGTCAATTCCGCATAAACAGGGGATTTTTGCCATGTTTCTATTCTGTTTTTTACTATTTTACAAAGAACGGAAGCTTTTGTCCGAGCTGTTCCACCAGATATGCCAGATAGTTATTTTCATACAAACATGTAAGTATTCTGCTGTCTCTGGTATAATCTACGATCACCTGGCCCAGGGTTCCCAGGTCTCTGAAGATATTAAATGCGTATATTGTCCAAACAATTAGAACAGTTTCTAAGATTCCAACCACAATACCTAGTAATTTGTCCAGGCTATGTACTATAGGTAGTTTCACGATCATCTTTGCCGAGAAAAACACGATATTAAGAAGATGATGCACCAAACCGATCGCCGCCAGCAACAGTATTGTCAGGATCACATTGAATATCTTTCCATCAAAGTAACTGCTCAGACCATTCCCGATCAGGAACAGCACCACACAGGTAATCAGCAGGGAGATCAGAGAGATCAGGGATTTTACCATTCCCTTCTTGTAGCCGTCCATCACCATGCAGATCAATACTACCGCCATGATGACCAGTAATAAATTCAGATTCATTGGTATACTCCTTTATTTTAACTGTATCGTATCTATTGTACTATCTGTCACCAGATAATATTTGTAGGAACCTCCTGCAGGAAGCAGAAGCCGGGCACTCTTACCGAAGCTGCCATGGTATTTTTCCACACCGTCCGTTGTAAAGATCTGGCACTCCGATTCGTTGTAGATCACCATGTCATCATCCCCGAAGAAAATATCCGTATAATCCACATCAAAATAGTAGCTGCCCACCTTTGCCGCCGAAGTATTGTACACATCCATGCGGTACTTGGTCTCCGCCTGGTCCGAAAGGAACACCAGTCCTACATATTTATCGCTGTAGAAAACCGACTGGATCTCGTCGTCATACAGGTATTCTCCCGCCGTCACAGGCTTCTGGGTACCCGAATAGATCATAAGGCGGCTGTCTCCTACCGCAAACGCTGTATCATTATTCATAAACTGCACTTTCGGCACGACCAGGTCGGAATAAGAATATGCGCTGACCATATAATCGCTCTGATTCTCGCCCACCGGTCCGAAATTGTAGAATGTCACATTACTTTTTACTACGCCTGCATCCACATACAGGTAACTGATTGCCAGAAGCTCTCCGTCCGGTGACAAACTGACGGATACCGGATAACCTCCATCCGTCATATGCGCCTGTCCCGTGTAGCTGTTGGTACCGTCCGCTTCGTAAGTCATGATCCATGCCACATCCGTATCCGCCAGCACTGTTGTCACTCTTCCCGTTTCCGACACTGTGATATTTCGGATCGGCATGGTCGTTGTAATAGTTCCCAGTTGCTTGTCCGTATTCTGCACGTAGATCTCCCGGCCGTTATAACTGCCGATAGCTGCCACATCGCCACAAGTAGCGATCTTCACATCCTGGATCACATAAGTCTGATTCCACTTTACATTTCCCTTGGCATCCGTACAGTGAGCGCCGTCTTTACTATATGTAAGAATACTGTTTTTCAACCGTATGTCTGTGGCATCCGATGAGACCTCCCGGCTAATGGAAGATACGGTGTCATATCCCGTATAGATATGTCTCTTTGCCTGTACCACCACAAGAGCAAGTGCCGCTCCCAAAGCCGCCACCACCAACAGCACTCGGTACACGATTTTCAGCCGGTGTTTACGGATCTTTTTCTTATAATCATCCTGACTCTTTTGTCGCTTTTCTTTTTCCTTCAGATAATTCTTGATATCTGCTGCCATGTATCTGTTTCCTTATGTGTTATCGTAACTATTAAGAAGCGCATTCACAAAATTACTGCGGTGCAGTCTGCTTTTTGCTCATGTAGTTACAGTATAACACACTTCCCCCTTTTGAAAATAAGTTTTTTACGGGAGAAGGATTTCCTGACCGATCTTGATATCATCCGGGTCAGTGATACCATTCAGGGAACAGATCTCAGATACCTTACTGTTGCTGCCGTAGTTCCGCAGCGAAATGCCGATCAGTGTATCCCCTCTCCGGATAGTATAGTGTGTGGGTTGAGAAACGGCCTCCACTGTAGGAGTCTCTGCCACTGCAGGTTCTGCCGTCTGTGTCACATCCTGTATTGTTTCCTGTGTCGTGTTCTGTTCTGTTACCTCCGTCACATCTGTCGTATTTTTTGTGACATTGCTGTCCGCAGAGGTTCCATCCGCTACACTGCCCGTATTTTCTTCCGTCGGATCTACAGCACTGTTTCCCGTTCCATCCATTGATGCATTTTCCGTGCCTTCCGGCATCACTGTCTCTGCTGCAGTCCCAGTAGTATTTCCCGCCGCAGCATTTTCCTGTCGCAGAGCGTCCTCCAACTTGTCCTCCGCCACCAGCGTGCTGATCTGGCTCTGTTCCTCCACCGCATCCGGCAGTTTCTGCTCCATCAGGTTACTCATGGCCTGCCTGGCTGTCTCCCCCAGGGATTCTCCGGTGCTTTCCTGCCGCATCAATGCCAATGCCATCACGCAGAGCAGAACAAAGACACCGGCAGCCGCCATTTTCATCCGACGCAGTCCGGTCGTTGGCATGGGTATAATATTATCCGGTTCCCTGCGTCTGTTCTCTGCCACTCTGCGATATTCCACAGGTGCATTCTCCGTATGTCCGGCGGCACGGAAGGCATTTCCGCTCTCCTGTCTCTGTCTGCGTTCCTCCTGCCGTTTCTTCACCACTTCGTATTTTTCCTGATCCACCTTCTCCGGTGCCGCCTCTTCGCCCCGGTTCTCCAGCATATATGCCAGCATACTGTCATTCTTCTCATAGAACTGTGCATACCCCGACACATAACGGCAGATCTCCTGTTCGCAGATCTGGAAGCCTTCCACCATCTCGCCATTCAGTATCTGGTAGCCTAAAAAGGTCATTTCCGAAAAATACTTTCTCCGCAGCTTCTCAATCTCCTGTTCCTGCGCCTGGGACAGGTGCCGCACCGGCTTCTGCAGGAAATTCAGCTTTGCGGAGCCATAGGCGAATAGATATGCCACACCGTCCTCTGCTGTCTTCCTGCCGTATAATGCTATGGCAATATCCTTGTTCTGTGCCATTCCATTCATTTGTTTTATGTAAGATACCACATAATCTTCCACATAGATTCTGCAGTGCTTGTCCGCCTCTCCGATCTGCGTTATGTTCTTCGGTAATTCCATACAAAAAACACCTCCCATGCCGTTTCTATCAGTTATCACTAACTATAGCATCCGCACAGGAGGTATTTTAGCGTTCTTTGTCGCACCTCTTCAAAAACAGTTCGACAAAGTTTGCACCATATTCTATGTATTCTTAGCTATGCTTCAAACTTATATACGGTAACAGAATCGTATTCTCTGCCGTTCTCCCCGCCAAATACATAGGAGGGGAAATTCTCATGATGAATGGTATCCGGGAAATACTGGGTCTCCAATGCAAAACCGCAGCGGTTGCCGTAGGTCACCCCATCTTTTCCGGGCTGTACATCAATAAAATTGCCTGCATAAAACTGCACTCCTGGCAGGGTGGTGTATGCCTTCATTACTCTGCCGCTCTTCGGGCCTTTTACTGTGGCAATATGCCGTAATGTACCGTTATCGTTCCATCCATCGATCACGAAATTATGGTCATAGCCTCCGGTCAGGAGTAACTGCTCATAATCTTCCCGGATGTCTCTGCCGATCTTCTTGGGCTGTGTAAAATCCATGGGTGTGCCTGCTACCGCACGAATCTCACCGGTAGGGATCGATCCTGCTGCCACCGGAGTAAAGTGCGAGGCTCTCAGCCACAGTTCATGCTCTTCAATGCTGCCTGCACCGTGACCGTCCAGATTGAAATAGGAATGGTTGGTCAGGTTGATAATGGTCTTCTTGTCACTGGAAGCATGGTAATGCAGAGTCAGCTCATTCTCTTCACTCAGAGAGTAGGTTACGGATACCTTCTTATTGCCTGGAAATCCCAGCTGCCCATCCTCATCCTCCAGAGAAAATGTCACGCTGTTCTCTCCTATCTCCGCATCCCAGAGTCTCTTATGGAATCCCAGTTGCTTATGGGTATGTAAATTGTTGACACCGTCATTTTTATCCAGCTGATAAGTAACGCCATCCAGCGTATACTCTGCACCGCCGGTACGGTTCGCACAGGGGCCGATCACCGTGCCGAAAAAGCTGTCGTTGCCGTAATAGCTCTCACCATTGTCAAATCCCAGCACCAGGTCGTCCGCCTTGCCCGCGGCATCCGGTACCAGTACGCGCACCAGAGTAGCGCCCAGATCTGTCACCGCTGCCTTCATACCCTTACTATTACTCAGGGTATACAGCGAGATCTCTTTCCCTTCCGGGCTTTTCCCAAATAAACTTTTTGTTACTGCCATTGTCTTTCCCTCCCACTTTTATCCATTTTTATTTCATGCATACTGTCTATAATTCCACTCTGCCCTCTAAAGCGCGGAGTAATGTTACCTCATCAATATATTCCAGATCTCCTCCTACAGGGACACCACTGGCAATTCTGGTCACCTTGATTCCTGTGGGCTTGATAAGCTTGCTGATATACATTGCCGTGGTCTCACCTTCCAGGCTGGAATTGGTTGCGATAATGACCTCCTCCACATCACCCTGCAGACGTTCCATCAGTTCCTTCAGCTTGATGTCACCGGGTCCCACACCCAGCATCGGGGAAATGGCACCATGCAGTACATGGTAAACGCCCTCATATTTGCCGGTCTTCTCATAAGCCGCCAGATCTCTGGTGTTCTCCACCACCATAATGGTACGATGATCCCGTCTGGGATTCGCACACACCGGGCAGAGTTCCTTATCCGTCAGAGTATAGCATTCCTTGCAATAGCGGACATTGGCTCTGGCTTCGATCATGACGTTTGCCAGTCTGTCCACACGGTCCTTCGGCATATTGATCAGGTGAAAAGCCAGTCGTTGTGCGGACTTACTGCCAATCCCCGGAAGGGCTGCCAGTTCTTCTATTAATTTATTGATCTGTCCGCTGTAGAGTTCCATTAGAAAGGAAATCCTCCTAATCCTCCGGTCATTTTGCCCATAAGTTCTGCATTGGCTTCATCCGCCTTGCGCAGTGCTTCGTTGGCTGCTGCCACGATAGCATCCTGCAGAGTCTCGATATCCTCGGGATCCACGATCTCCTCTGCCAGCTTGATGGATGTGATCTCTTTTTTACCGTTGATGGTCACTTCCACAGCTCCGCCACCTGCGGATGCGGAGAACTCCTTGGTCTCCAGTTCCTTCTGTCCTTCTTCCATCTGACGCTGCATTCTCTGTGCCTGCTTCATCAGATTATTCATATTTCCGGGCATTGCGCCTCCGGGAAATCCACCTCTTTTTGCCATGTTGCTGTTTCCTCCATATTATTTATAATTGATTTCTCCGTGCTGCGCACTTTCGAAATCATAACATATATTCGCATTTCGGACTATTGTCCTACGTGCTCATATATGGTTGAGTTATTATTCTATCTTACCTTATCTGCAAGTCTGCCGCAATCCCAAATTCACGCAGGATCACTCTTCCTCATCGATCTCCATGTTGATGACCTTACTGAGATCCACATAGTTGTCTTCGAATTCTCTGCTGCTTTCCACCGTCTGGATCGTCACTTCAATCTCTTTGCTGGAAAAATCGGACAACAGCATTTCCAGTTGCTGCTTGTTCTGTTCGTGGGCTTCCCCCTTAAAATAATCGGAAGCCAGTCCGTCCTCCAACACCACCATGAGCTTGTTGTCTCCACCCAGACTTAATCGGGCGTTTTTCAGATACATCTTCATGGGGTTCTCTGCATTTCCCACGATGGCCGGCCATTTCCGTACGATCTCCTGGATATCCCCGGGAACCGCCTTCGGCAACTGTGGCTTCGGCTTTGCCACACCGGCCTGCGGCACTCCCTGTGCTCCGGGAGCTCCGGCAGGCATCTGGGCCGCCGTGACTACAATACCGTTCTCGACCTTTTCCTCCACCTGGCGAATACGATCCAGGACAGCTTCCTGATCCGTCTCCATCTCCGGCTTACACAGCTTGATCAGCGCGATCTCTACCAGGATACGCTTCTGCGCCGCATAGCGGATCTGTCCGGACAGTTCGGAGAAAATATGAATATAGCGGATGATCTGGTCCATGGACAGCATGGAAGCTTCTTCCTTCAGATTCGCCAGATTGTCCGTAGACATGTCTATGACATCCTCCAGATTATCCGCTGTCTGTACCAACATCAGATTCCGCAGATACCAGGTAAAGTCCGTGACAAACTGTACCAGCTCCCTGCCCTGCATGACGATCTCTTCCAACAGTTCAATGCAGCCTAACACATTCCGGTCCATGACGAAGCGCAGCAACCTGCTGAACACTTCCGTATCCACTGCCCCCAGCACATCCAGGGTCATATCGTAGGTCAGTTCTTTGCCCAGATGGAAGGCAATACACTGATCCAACAGGCTCAAGGCATCACGCATGGAGCCGTCTGCCACCTTGGCAATGTAGCGCAGAGCTCTGTCCTCCACCTGTACCTGCTCCGTGTCCATCAGTTCCTTCATACGATCCGTGATGGTATCAATGGAGATTCGTTTAAAATCATATCTCTGGCAGCGGGACAGGATCGTAATGGGGATCTTGTGCACCTCTGTGGTCGCCAGAATAAAAATAACATAAGAGGGCGGCTCTTCCAGCGTTTTTAACAATGCGTTGAAAGCTCCGGGGGAGAGCATATGCACCTCGTCGATGATGTAGACCTTGTATTTTCCCTCCGCAGGGGAATAGGATACCTCGTCGATGATCTCACGGATATTGTCCACACCGTTGTTGGAAGCCGCATCGATCTCGATGACATTCATGCTAGCTCCCGCTGCGATTGCCTTACAAATACGGCATTCCCCACAGGGGCCGTCCTCTGTGGGGTGTTCGCAGTTCACTGTTTTCGCAAAAATCTTGGCCACCGTGGTCTTACCGGTACCTCTTGTTCCGGTAAACAGGTACGCATGGCCGATCCGGTTCGCCCGCAGCTGATTCTTCAATGTCGTCACGATATGATCCTGACCCTTGACATCGGAAAAAGCGTCCGGGCGGAATTTCCGGTATAGTGCTGTATATGACATGTTTTTTCTCTCTTCCTTGTAACTATTCAGAGCCATCAAATATTAGCAGATGCTTGGCGAAAATAATTACTCATTAATTTTCTGTCTTAATCGCCGAAGCAGATGCCCAGCAGCTTCGCTTCCTGTACGATGGTAGCATCGGGATCCACGGTCTTTAACTTGCCCGCTACATCCTCTAACGGAACCCTTACGATCTCACGGTTCTTGTAACCTACCATGAATCCATACTGATTATCCAGGATCAGCTTGCCTGCCTCGGAGCCCAGACGGCTGGCGAATACTCTGTCATAAGGGCAGGGGCTTCCGCCTCTCTGCATATGGCCGGGTACGGTGACACGTACTTCTCTGCCGGTCTTCTCCTGGATCTGTGCAGCCACTTCGTAAGATACGGAAGGGAACGGATATTTTTCCATCTTTTTCTTGTAGTCTTTTTTGGTCAGGGCAGCATCTTCCCTGGAAATCGCACCCTCAGCCACGGCGATAATGGTAAAACGGCAGCCCTTTTTGTCCCTGTCTTCGATCTTCTCGATCACCTTATCGATATCATAAGGGATCTCCGGGAGCAGGATGATGTCCGCACCGCCTGCCATTCCGGCATTCAGGGTCAGCCACCCTACTTTATGTCCCATAACTTCCACGATAAATACTCTGCCGTGAGAAGCTGCTGTGGTATGGATGCAGTCGATGGCATCCGTTGCAATATCCACCGCACTCTGGAAACCGAAGGTCATATCGGTGCCCCACAGATCATTGTCGATGGTCTTGGGCAGGGTCACGATGTTCAGTCCCTCTTTCCGCAACAGGTTAGCCGTCTTGTGAGTGCCGTTGCCACCGAGAATTACAAGGCAGTCCAACTGCAGCTTATAATAATTCTGCTTCATGGCTTCGACTTTATTCAGTCCGTTGGGATCCGGATCCTGGATCGTCTTGAAGGGGGTACGGGAGGTTCCCAGGATCGTGCCGCCCTTGGTAAGGATGCCGGAGAAATCCTTGTCTGTCAGCATGCGGAAATTACCGTAAATCAGTCCTCTGTAACCGTCCAGAAAACCATAGATTTCAACCTCTTCCTTGCCGTTCGCCAGGGTCTTCACCACGCCTCTCATGGCTGCGTTCAATGCCTGACAGTCACCACCGCTCGTTAACATTCCGATTCTCTTCATCGTAGGATCCTCCGTTTCTATATTTCATTATTTTCTCTTGCGTTTGCTGTAACTATGCAAAACTGTCTTCGTTCTGCCAATACTTATTTCTATTTTAATACATTTATTTTCATCTGAAAATAGTTTGTTGTAATTTCCGGCAGATTTCTCCCCTATGGCAAAACAAACCTCAGAAGCACCGGGCCTCTGAGGTTCGCTTATCATCTTATCATACGTTATTTGAATTTAAACTTTCCTTTGATCATGGTCACGTAGACAGCTGCGCCGCCACCGCCGACCACTACGGCTCCGGCGCTGCCGCCACGCGGCCTGCGTTCGTTCCCTTACCGGAGGTCTCCGTTATCTGCTCTGTGCCGGATTCCTGAGAGCCGGAAGTCTGGGCGGTCATGGAATCTATCCGCTCCTCCTGCGGTGCTTCTCCACTCGATTCCTGCGTGTCCTGTGCCTCCCCGGAGGGCTTTGCCGCATCTTCCTTACGGTTTTCGTCCGCAGCAGGTGTTGTCGGGGGCACGGGAATTACAGAAGGCTTTACCACACCGGGTGTGGCAGGCGTTGCCGTGGCTGCGGGAGGTGTTGCCGCGTCCGTGGTCTTCTGGTCCGTATTGGACGCCTGACTGCTGTCATCGTCGTCATCATCGTCATCATCGTTACTGGCAGCAGGCTTCTTCGGTGCGATCTCATAACCGCAGATCGTACAGATTTCCGCCCGTTCTGTGGTGGCCGCGCCACCGGATGCATGCTTTTCCGTATTGCTGGTGATTCCACAGACACCACACTTATGCCAGTGTCCGGTCATATCGGACAGATATCCTTCTGCCCAGCTATGATCCGTCTTCGGAAGAACGATCTCTGTCGCTGTTATGCTCTTGCTTCCGTCCGCGGATGCAAAATACAGTCCGCAGACGTCGCAGGTCCAGTATTCGATGCTGCCCTCTGCCTGACAGGTGGGTTCCACCCGGTCGTGGCGGTTCAGCGGGCCGTGACCGGAGTTCCATGTCTTCGATACGGCGGGGCTTGCGTTATAATCATCGGTTTCCGCATAGCGGATCTGTGCAGTCACCTTCCCGTTGTGACCGACTCCGGTGGATTTGGTCTGCCCCCAGTCCGTTCCATCAAAGCTGAACTCCACGTCAGTGCGATCTGTGGTGATCTGCGCCGCCAGATCATTGCCGCTGACGGTAAAGGTCATGTCAAAGGCATCCGGATCCGGGGTATCCTCGCGGTCTGCTTTTGCGGTACGGGTGATAGTTATGCCAAACTCAATATCATTATAATTTTTTGACCGTAACTGAACACTTACTATCGCATGCTCGCCAATATCATCCATGGTGTTTTCACCCAGAGTGAATAGCAATTTTCCCTCGGAATATTTGATGTCGGGATCTGCCGCCAAAACGTTCCCGGAATTATCCAACATGATAATTTCCATCGTTGTCTCTCCCACATCCTCGGGCAACCCCGGTATCTGCACCGCCCTCTCTCCTTTGGCCGCCCAACTGTATTTGAGATCCAAGTCTTGAATCTTCGGAGCAATTGCTTTACTGATTTCCAATTTTACCTGTGCCGTCAGCGTCTGATAGTATTCCGGATGCTCCTTAGGAATAAACGTTGCCGTGTAGGTCTCACTATCGCCAACATAAGGAACCTTGTCATCATCGCTCTGGATCTGCCAGGTTCCGTCGATGGTCTCGGTTCCCAGTTTTGCCGTCAGTCCTGCCACTTTGAGTCCACTCAGCTTATTGCCATAGGTTCCACTGGCGATGCCATCACCCTCTGCCGTAAGTTTTGCCGGGGCGATATTCACAGTCAGATCCTTCGTTGTCTGCTCCGGGAAGAAGGAAGAGTTTGTCCCAGTGTAGACGAGGGTAAACGTGGGCTCACCTGCAGTCCGCGCATTGTAGGTTGCGGTGCCGTTTTGAATCTGCGCTGCGCTTACCACCGGGGTATCCCCGATCCGGATCTCAAAGCTGCCCTCCGTATCTTCCGCAGAGATGGGCTGTCCGTCTGTCGCAGAGATGGGCTGTCCGTCTGTCGCAAAGTTTACCAGTGCCTTTACCTTAAAAGTTATATCCTGTCCATAGATGGGCATAGCGTCATCTGCTCTCTCAAACTGCAGACCGGTGGTGTAATTTACACCAACTGCATTATTTTCCCCAAGCGAAGGATAGTAGGCTATGCCATTCTCTTTGTTGTTGGCTTTCTTTGTCCAGATGGCCGTATCAAAGCCATTGTCTTTGAGTTCTTTGAAAAAGCTGGAAGAGGTCAGTTGCAGGGTCGTACGCCCCAAATTGCGTTCATCATCTGCTTTAAATATATCTTTATTGAAATAGCAATTCGTTGCGTCTGAATCTCTGCTATTCGTTATTCCAGCAAGATAGGCATCATTCCCGGCAGTATCAATCGTAGCTATACTAATGCAATGATTAATAATACCTGCTACAGCTCCACTCATACCGCAGATTCCTGCCGCCGCATGGCTTCCCTGCACGTCTCCTTCAAAAAAGCACTGGGAAATCATAGTGTGTTGTCCAGCCACGCCGCTGATTCCGCCTACCATAGACCCTTTTACCGTTCCGGTAAAGGAGCAGCCATAAATTTCGCCCGCAGACAAATCTCCACAAATTCCTCCTGTTGCAAAATAACTTGTAACAATGTCTCCGTTGGCAGCCAACAGCATTACCTTACCGCTTTTGCCGGATGAGTTGCCTATTTGTGCAAACAGGCCAGAACTATCAACACCCTCTTCTTTTGTCATATCCACATGGCTTATCGTATGTCCGTCTCCACTGAATTTTCCTGTGTATGCAGTTCCGGGATTTCCAATGGATGTGAGTTTCACTCCGCTCACATCTATATCGTTCTCCAAGACGTAGTTTCCGCTCCATTTTGTATCATCCCGTCCGATGGCTACGAATTCCTCCGCCGTGGTGATCAGGGTATAGGTATCCCAGTCGTCACCATTCGTTGTAACATAGTTGTAAACCGGTACGGAAGCAGTCTTCGTCTCTCCGATCTTTGCCACCTTTGTCAGATTGATGTAAGTCCCTGTGGCTGTACCAAATCTACTTCCTGTATCTGTAGCCTTTGCAGTGCTGGTATCGACACTGCCCTCTTTCCAGATTGTAGAATCCAAGCCCTCCGGAAGTGCACCGCAAAGCTGGCTGGTAGTCAGGGGAATCACCTTATCGCTTGCTCCTTCTCCCACACCGGCATTATTCAAATCACTGTTGTAATAGCAGTTGCCGATAAAGTTCATATAATTCGAATCCGTGCTTCCAGCTATGCCACCAACATTTTTGCCATTCCCTGTAATCTTACCACAATTCAGGCAATTACTGATGTCATACCTATTCGCTGATGCACCGGTAATACCACCTACAGAGCTATCCTGTTGAGAAACTGTTACAGTACCTATATTATAACAGTATTGAACTACGCCGTTTCCAACGTTTCCTTCATAACTGGCACTGCCCATGATTCCGCCTGCTGTAGAAATTCCACTTACTGAACTGCTATTGTAGCAGCCGGAAATTTTTCCTATCAGACTTCCGCATACACCGCCTACACACCGACTCGCATAAATCGTGTTTTCGATACTATAGCAGTCAGAAATATTTGCTCCTGCTCCAGCAATTGCGCCCACAAAGCTTTTACCAGAAATATTAGCCCCCTTTACTGTGACACTTTTTATATAGCTGGAATCAGCGGTAAAGTTGCGGCACTCTCCAAACAGACCCACATAGCTGTTTTCCTTTCCTGTAATTGTCATTCCGGTTATTGTATGTCCGTCGCCGTCAAAGCCTCCCCAGAAAAGGTTGCCCTCTGTACCTATCGGCGTCCACTCCTTAACGCTAAGGTCAAGGTCAGAAACCAGCCGAAAATGCTTCCATCGATAATCCGTGCCATTATTCACCTGCTGCGCCAGATACGCAAGCTGCTCTGCATTTTCAATCAGCCAGGGTTCTTCTTTTGTGCCTCTACCTTGGGTAAAAGCTACCGCTGTGCCATCCCAGGTATCTACTGTTTCCCCCTCCGCTCTCGCACTCACCGGCACGGCGATCCATGCCAGTGACGCCAGTGCCAGCAGGGCCAGCCTCATCTTCATGCTCCATGCTTTTGTACTTTTCTTCATAACCCTCATGCCTTTCTATATCCTGCATAATTTCAAATATTTCCCAACCCTTTGCAGATGTAAAATCCCAATCTTGTTTTTATACTTTCCGTATCATTTATTATACCGAAAAAGCAAAGGCATCGTCAATATTTTCCACACGATTCGTCTCATATTTTTATAAAATTATGTCAAACAAGTACGCCCACCGCAAAATCGAGCAGGCTGGCTCATCGTAAATCGAGTAGGAGGCGGTGA
>ENA-OOWH01001564-OOWH01001564.1-human-gut-metagenome-genome-assembly--contig:-NODE-1564-length-12979-cov-4.519653_pt1 | contig 12979 bp, 10 predicted proteins | sample MGYA00241576_ERZ501321 | MGnify/ENA primary metagenome ERZ501321 (study PRJEB25962, sample SAMEA2042733) | human gut metagenome | biome: human gut; feature: human-associated habitat; material: faeces... | reverse complement strand
ATGTAAGAACTGTCTCAGCGACTACCTTACCTAAGATGTTAGAGATAACTACTGATTTACCTGCGGCACCTTGGATAGTTACGGTACCGTTATCAGTTGTCACAGACACACCCTCAACAGCGTCGATAGTGCCATTTGAGGTCGGGATTACCTCAGATTTAGCAACACCAAACATGGCGGCTTCATCCATCTTCTTAACCATCACCAATACGTCGTTACGAGTAGCTACATATTGATTTGACTTCATGTTCTGCAAAGACACGCCACCATCCGGGTTCAAAGCGAATGCCCAATTAGCCTCGTTATCATGCTTCTTCACATATTTAGCCGTATCCGTAGCGGTATATAATTCCAAGGAATCAGTGCCTGCCACATACTTACCCTCGATAAACGCTACGCGAGAAAGACCTTCCCACTTATAAGCGTTAGCCGTAGAATCCTCTACGCTTACCATATACAAGCTATTGCCGGCCTTTACCGTAGCAGAATCCAAACCCTGCTTAGTAGAGATAAAATACAATGGTTTCGTCTCGTCCGTAGCATCTGCGGTATCAACCCACAAAGCGAAGTTCTCGGCCTCGAAAGCGGATCTCAATTGACCGACACGTTTCAAGGAAGCGAAATTGTCATCCGTACGAGTGATAGACATAGCGTCATCGGAAGCCAAAGTAATGATCTTATGACCTGCCGCCTCTGCTTGGTACTCATTCTTCTCATTCTCGAATACGAATACGGTAGGAGCTACCGCTGTAGAAGCAGATTTCTCGATAGCACCCGTAGTAATGTTCGCGATAATATAGTTACCGTCCATAGAAGTGGATGCCAACTTACCCTTTGTCTCATCTGTTTGAGCATAAGCCAACAAATACTGACCTTCAGTGGCGGTAGCCTGGAAGAATACGACCACCGTGTCATTCTGCGTATTATAAGCCTCTTTAGACAAGACAAACTTATTCGCTTTATCATAGGCCAGATGTCTGTCACCATAGCGTTCAACCAACATATAAGCCGTGCGGCTCAAGGAATCTTTCGATGTATAACCAAACTTCTCAGAGTCATAAGGTTTCACCGTAAAGAACTGTCCATCGCTATTAGCGGCGAAAATAGAGGAATCCTTGGATGCAATGAAGATGCTATTGCCAGCGATAGATTGAACACGCAAAGTAAACGATGTGTTCGCTACCTCTGAATCAGAGAAATGTCTATAACCAACATACTTGCCGGCTTCACCAGCTGCGGTAGTAAGAGCTGTCAACTTATAATCCGTACCATTGATACGATAGATACCTTCTTTATCGGTCTTATAGTAAGCGCCAGAAGCCTCCTCAAGCTTATTACCATACGCTCTGTTATACAAAGAATAGTTGTTCTCACCTTCATGAATCATGATATACTGTGTAGCAGGAACTAAGGCAGAAGCGACATCCAGGCTATCCTTATTAGTAGATGCATTATTAGCACCATAATACTTACTCAAAGAACCATCATCCTTCACTTTCTGGACGGCGTAAGCTACTTTCGTATTCAGATCAGAGATTGCGGAGCCAGTCTTAAACGTGATCTTTGTAGAAGGAGCTGTCGCATTTTCTATAACAGAAACCTCTTTCCGATCAGACAATTCTGCCACATATACATACCAAGACTTACCAGATGCAAGAGATTTCTCTTGCACATCATCCTTGTAATATCCGCTTGTCTTCTTTGCCTGTAAACCAACCACCTCAATATTCATGGAGGCTTTATCATAATTATACGAGGTCACAAAGCGATAAGCGTTAAGTACACGTCCTGGAGCGGGCTCCACTTTAGTAATCTTTCCGGCGGCATCTTTCGTTATTTTCAACGTATCTTGAGTAAACACAACACCTGTCGTACCCAATCCTGTAAAATAAGTAGTATCAGCCACCAAGTAATATTGTACCTTTTGTTTTGCCGCATTCTCAATAACCTTGCCACTAACAGCGAAGAAAGCTGTGTCACCAGCTAAAACCGCAGGAGAACTTACAACAGGAGCATGATCCGCATCAGAATCTAATTCGAAAGTACCAGTCGTACTTCCATCATGTAAAGCTTCCGCTCTTAACATAGATTCTATGAAGAGATTTTTCTCACCATTTGCAGCCGGAGAGAACGCTAGCTCAAAACCTTTACCTCCATTTTTCTCATTCAACTGCTTGGCAGACATATTCGCTGCCGCAGGTACGTCTTCCTCTAGCGCAAGCATACCACTTGTGGGAGGGGTAACTCCTGTCTGTTTCTTTACTTTTACAACGCCACTCTCCTCTACGAGATAATAAGTATTACCCCCAGATACGGAATAAATTCCAGAAGCCGAAGAAGAATGCCCCTTCCATCCCCAAGTATTTACGGCACCACCAGAAATGATAGCATTCGCTTCCTTAGCGTCGAAAGCCAATACCTTTCCTGTTTTTCTGTTCGTAAATGTAAACAATGAATCACCGCTAGCCGCAATAGTCTTGTTGACTTTCCAGAAATAACGATCACTCAACAAATTATCCGGAGTATCCGTTCCCGCAGAGACTGTTGAGCCAGTCGCCTTGGAATTCAGCACGACACTATCCGTCTTCGCTATATCCACACCCAAATATTTTTCGGTTGAAGTTGGGGTAGTCGTGCTATATTTCAAACGATAATAATTACCGTTCGTCACATTCGCTACCGCACTTGTGGAAAGCGCACTTACTGCCAAGAAGACAGCAGCCAAAGTAGAAAACTTTTTGTTCATAATACTGAAATTAATATTAATACTAGTGTTTATTAAGATAATCAAATACTTAGCTCTATTAAACCGATCCCCAAACCACATAAAAACGACTAGTCTAAACGATCGTCTAGATTAGTCGTTTTTTGAGGGAGGAAAAGAGAGGTTCGTTTACGGAATCGGTTATTTCGTAACGGATAGCCTATTTGATTGATAAGAAAGAGGATAAGGGGTGAAAAAAATAGCTCAGAAGGGTTGCAAGTATCGAAGAAACGCGTACCTTTGCAAATGACTAAAAGAATCGATCGTTTAAACTAGTCGTTTCTACACGATAATAGTATTTATGAATCATACAAACTTTACGCCTTTATAATAATGTACATACGTACATTTATATATCTATCCAAAAGTAACACGTTGACATTTTGTATTCTTAACTCCCGGAGAATCGATTTTTTCGAACAAAGGTACAGCTCGTTCCCAAATAAGTAAGAAAAAAATAGCAATCAACTAATTAACAGGCAGATGCTAAAAAACCGCCTTCCGTTCTAGCGAAATTCATTCATCGTAATTCATATCTATTGACTTCTTCGGGCTATCCCATAGGGTTACGACTGGGTTCTAACAGGGTTACAATACCCATTCACGACTACCGCCAACCCTATTCGTGACTGTTTATAATGCCCAACGGCAGTATAGGCGTTACCCAACGCGACTATATGTGCAGGCTTTTGTCGTATATCGTGCGTAAAAGGCCGTACTTTTTTATATAAAACCCCGATTATCGTCTCCCCCTTCCCCCTATTTCACAATACCGGCAAAAAGGGATTGCCACGATTTAAGCCTTATATCAAACAAAAAGTCAAGATAACAACCGTTTTCACGACATGAGATTCCTTCAAGATCCTAGATATTACGGCAACATTATGACCTTCAAAAAACACGTACGTCTTTTTCCGGAAACACGTACATGTTTTTTCAAAAAGACGTACGTGTTAAAAATAAAAAGCGTATCTTTACCGCAAGAGATGGAAAAAGAACCATCCCTTTCATATTAATCACTAAAACCTATAAACACTATGGGAAAATTTATCAATCCCTTCACCGATTTCGGCTTTCACCGGATATTCGGGCAGGAGGTACACAAGGAGTTACTAATCGATTTCCTGAACCAGTTGTTCTTCGGAGAGCACGACATTGAGGATATCACGTTCCTTAACCCGATTCAGACCCCCGAGACGCTGGATGACAGGGGAATCGTTTTTGACGTGCATTGCAAGGATAGCAACGGAAACCTATTCGTCGTTGAGATGCAAACCGGGGCACAACCCTATTTCCACGACAGGGGACTGTACTATCTGGCGAGGGCCATCAGTAACCAAGGGCAAAGAGGGAAGGACTGGAAATTCGCGTTGCAACCCGTATACGGGGTATTCCTACTTAACTACAAGATGGACGTGAACTCAAAGTTCCGGACCGATGTTATATTGGCGGACAGGGAAACCGGAAGGATGTTCAGCGACAGGATACGGCAAGTCTACCTCGAGCTGCCCTACTTCCAAAAAGAACCGGACGAGTGCGAGAACGATTTTGAACGTTGGATTTATTTATTGAAGCATATGGACACTTTAGAGAGAATGCCGTTCAAGGCGAGAAAGGCGGTCTTCGACAAGTTGCTGGAAGTAGCCGACGTGGCAAACCTCAGCAAAGAGGAGCGCATACAATACGACGAGGCTCTGAAACGATACAGGGATTATAAGAATACGATCGATTACGCGGAGGAGAAAGGGATATTGAAAGGGAAAGAATCTACGGCCCGTAACATGAAAGCCGAGGGAATCGCACCTCTCATCATCCAAAAATGTACAGGGCTCTCTCTTGAGGATATAGAGAAACTATAAAAATAAACCCTCCAGCCCTATTCTCGCTAACCGAATGGTTAGAAGAACAAAGGCTGGAGGGCTTGTTTAATATCTATAAGGAAAGAGATCCTTAGATTCTCTCCAATGTAGCTGTAATAAACTCCCAGATCTTCTGTACGGAATGAATATTCACTCGCTCATCCGGTGAGTGCGGATATTCCAAATCCGGTCCGATAGAAACCATATCCATATCCGGATAAGCGCCTTGGATGATACCGCATTCCAATCCGGCATGCATCACCTTCACCTCAGGTTCCTTACCAAATAAATCCAGATAGGTAGATTTCATCAAGTTCAAGATCGGGGAATTGATATTAGGCTGCCAGCCATTATAATGACCGGACTCCTCCACCTTAGCCCCTGCCAAAGCGAATACACTTTCCAGACTTGAGCAAACAGAATCCCTGCGAGACTCGGATGAGCTACGCACCAAGATCTTCACCTCGATCAACTCATCAGATGTCTTCACGATCGCCAAGTTAGAGGAAGACTCAACCGTACCCGGGAAATCATGCAACATGCTAATCACACCATTCTGGCAACCCTCGATCGCATTGATCAAATCATCCTGTATCTCCTCCGGAATCAACGTAGACGGCAATTCAACCATCTCCGCGACGAAATCGATCTTATCCTCCACACCCATATACTCCGTACGGAACATATCTTGGTAATCAGCCACTAGCTCCCAAAGAGACTCCACGTTATCACCCGGAATCGTTATCACGGCAAAAGCCTCACGAGGGATAGCGTTAGGCAAGGAACCACCCGCCACAGAAGACAAACGAGCGCCATAATCGCATACCGCCTCTTTCAAGAAACGGAAGATCAACTTATTCGCATTCGCACGCCCTAAATGAATATCCACACCGGAATGGCCACCTTTCAAGCCAGACAAGCTAACCTTGACAGCCACGTCACCTTCCGGAATATAAGTATCCTCCTTAAATTGGAAAGAGACATTCACGTTAGCGCCACCCGCGCAACCTACGAACAACTCCCCTTCCTTCTCGGAATCACAATTCAATAAAATATCACCCTTTAAGAAATGCGGCTTCAAGCCGAAAGCGCCGTCCATTCCCTGTTCCTCATCAATCGTAAACAGGGCCTCGATCGGTCCGTGACGCAAGCTATTGTCCGCCAACACGGCCATCGCCAGAGCGGCGCCCATGCCATTGTCCGCCCCCAAAGTCGTCTCACGGGCCGTCACCCAATCACCGTCTATGTAAGCGTCGATCGGATCTTTCTCGAAATCATGCTTTACGGAAGAGTTTTTTTGGGGAACCATATCCAGATGAGACTGCAATGTCACGGTCTTACGACCTTCCATTCCGGGCGTGGCCGGCTTACGGATCAATACGTTACCCACCTCATCTTGCAGGGTTTCCAGTCCCAATCCTTTACCAAAGGATATCATAAAACGGGTTACTGCCTCCATATGTCCGGTCGGACGGGGGATTTGCGTAAGGTCATAAAAATAACCCCATACATGCTTCGGAGATAGATCTTTGATTTCTGCTGACATAGATGTTAATAATTTAGTTCAGTTCATATTTAATACATATCTTGTATTCATCACGAAACAGCGACCGGAGCCTCTTTGTTCTCCCGGTTGGTGAGCGGCAAAGCCACCACGCCGAATAATCCGCACAATCCAGTCCATACCGTCTGTACCGTATGAACGACCAAAGCGAACGCCGCCGCATCATTCTCGTTCACGCCAAAACAAACCAAGGTAGCGATCACCATGAAATGCCACGGTCCGATACCGCCTTGAACAGGCACCGCCACGCCGATACTACTCATCGTAAACGTGATCAACCCGACCACGATACCCAAGTCCTTGGTAAAGTCGAAAGCATAGAACGTTATATAAAAGTAACAGAAATAACCTCCCCAAATCAATAACGTCTCTATCACGAAACGCATCTTATGCTCCATGTACCAGATACTCTTCATACCGGTCCATACATTCTTCAACATGCCTTTGGCTTTCTGTACCAGCGTAAAGTTACTCATATAAGTGAATACAAACCAAATTACAGCGACAAAAATTATCACCGCCACGTAAATCCATATCGAATTAAACATGGACTGGAACCCTTCGAGCAAAGCCGGGTTCTTGGCGAAGAAACTCGTAAAGAAGCTTATATTAAATATGAATATCATCAAGGTTATCAAACCGACCATGATCGTATCGCTCACACGGTCGATCAACAGCGTACCTAACAGCTTGGTAAACGAGATCTTATCGTATTTCGTGATCATGCCGCAACGCCATACCTCGCCGACACGGGGCAACACCAGATTCACCGCGTAATTACCCAGCACGGCGTAAATCACGTTACTCATCTTGAAGCGCTCGCCCAAGGAACTGATCAGCAATCCCCACCGTAAGCCACGGACGATATTGGCGAACAAGCCGAACAATAAAGAAACCAGAATAATATCATAACGAACCCCCTCCTTGACTACTCGCCAAATCTCAGTGATATCCATTTTCCGATACAAAAACCAAAGGAGTAAACAGCCGAAGGCTAAAGGTAGAATTATCTTCAGAAACGTACGTAGAATGCTCTTAAAATCCATTAGGTATAGGGAACTTTAAATTATTTATTGTACTTTTGTGCATCCGCAAAGATAAGCATAATATTTAAAAACAAACACATTACACCGAAAAGTGGATGAGATTAGTTAAGCCAAAAAAAGCATTAGGGCAACATTTCCTAAAGGATCTGCAAATAGCACAGCGCATTGCGGACACACTCGATACTTTCAAATCCTTGCCGGTCTTGGAAATCGGACCGGGAATGGGAGTCCTTACCCAGTTCTTGCTGGAGGCGGGACATGATTTGACCGTTGTCGAGTTGGACATGGAATCTGTAGATTACCTGAACCAGAATTTCCCCGATCTGAAAGGACGTATCATCGCCGAGGATTTCCTGAAATTGGATCTCTCGAAGCTATTTCCGGGGCAGTTTTGTGTGATCGGTAATTATCCCTATAATATCTCCAGCCAGATATTCTTCAAAGTCCTCGATTATAAGGACCAGATTCCCTGCTGCTCGGGGATGTTACAAAAAGAGGTAGCGGAACGCCTAGCGGCAGGTCCCGGTAGCAAGACGTACGGAATCTTGAGCGTATTGCTTCAAGCTTGGTACGACGTGGAATACCTCTTTACTGTCAGTGAGAAAGTATTCGATCCGCCTCCAAAGGTGAAAAGCGCCGTATTGAAAATGACTCGTAACGACCGCAAGGAGCTGGGATGCGACGAGAAGTTATTCAAGACCGTAGTAAAGACCTCATTCAACCAACGAAGAAAAACGCTTCGTAATTCCATGAAACCCCTATTGGGTAAAGATTGCCCGGATTACGCCTTGCCGATATTCGACAAGCGCCCGGAACAGTTATCCGTGGAGCAATTCGTGGAACTGACCTTGATCAGCCAAAAGCATCTGGAGAAGCAGGCTGGTGATGTCCTATAATAATATAAGAGTCCAATGATCGAACTGACGAAAGATTACATCGAGAACCTGAAAAGCATCATCGAGGCCAAAGATGACGCGAAGGCACAGGAGGTACTTCATGAACTGTATCCTGCCGATATAGCCGAGCTTTATCAAGAACTGAACTTGCAAGAGGCCATTTATCTCTATCTATTGATGGATGGCGACAAAGCGGCGGATGTATTGATGGAGTTGGATGAGGAAGACCGTCATAAGTTATTGAAGGAACTTCCCAATGAGCTTATCGCCAAGCGTTTCGTCGATAACATGGAAACGGATGATGCCGTTGACTTGATGCGTGAGTTGGACGAGGATACCCAAGAGGAGATCCTTTCGCATATCGAGGACGTAGAACAGGCCGGTGATATCGTGGACTTGTTGAAATACGACGAGGACCCCGCCGGCGGTTTGATGGGTACCGAGATGATCGTGGTGAACGAGAATTGGAGTATGCCCAAATGTATCGACGAGATGCGCAAGCAAGCGGAGGAGATGAGCGAGATCTATTATGTATATGTAGTGGACGACGACGAGCGCTTGAAAGGCGTGCTCCCCTTGCAGAAACTGATTACCCACCCATCCGTCTCCAAGATCAAGCATGTCATGAAAAAAGACCCGATCTCCGTTCGCGACAGCGACAGTATCGAGGAGGTTACGGAGACGATCGAGAAATACGACTTGGTAGCCTTGCCCGTAGTCGATAGTATCGGACGTCTGGTAGGACGTATCACGATCGATGACGTTATGGATGAGGTACGCGAGCAACACGAGCGTGATTACCAGTTGGCATCCGGTATCTCGCAAGACGTGGAAACCTCGGATAATGTATTCACCCAAACCGCCGCCCGCCTACCTTGGCTGCTGATCGGCATGATCGGAGGATTGGGAAACTCCGTTATCCTCGGTGGTTTCGAGAGCAGTTTCGCCACTAACCCGAAGATGGCGCTATTTATCCCGCTGATCGGTGGTACCGGTGGAAACGTAGGCATACAATCTTCCGCTATCGTGGTACAAGGCTTGGCAAACAATACCTTGAAGGAAGGGAATATCGTACCGCAAATCCTAAAAGAGTCCGTAGTTTCGTTAATCAATGCCAGCATTATCAGTCTGGTCGTGTTCATTTACAACTTCTTCATGCTGGGAGACCGGGGGATTACGGCCTCCGTATCTTTAAGCCTATTCGCCGTCGTAATGTTCGCCAGTATATTCGGCACGTTAGTTCCCATGACCTTAGATAAGATGAAGATAGATCCGGCCTTGGCGACCGGGCCGTTTATCACCATTACCAACGATATTATCGGTATGATGATTTATATGTTCATTACTTCCGCGTTAGCTTGATACCACGGGGGGACGGACGCCGTCCCTACAATGTTAAAATAATATGTTATAGAACATATCTACGAAATAGCTGTTATCTTTGTAGCGGTTATCAAAAAAGGTAGAAAAACTATGCTAACAGAAGCATTTTACATTCTCTTCTTCTATTTCACGGGAGAGTTTATCAGCTACTTTATCGACGGTTTCATACCGGGTAGCGTAATTGGGATGGTGCTATTATTTTTAGCCCTCGCGTTCAAGAAAGTAAAACCTGAAAAGGTGAAACGTCTTTCCACGGTTCTTACCCAAAACATGGGATTATTCTTCGTTCCAGCTGGTGTAGGGCTTATGAATTCCTTCGGGATCATCTCCGAGTATTGGGCAGTCCTGCTGATCGCTTCCGTAGTAAGTACAATTTTAGTCATCGCCAGCGTAGCGTTGGTGCAACAAAAACTGGAAAAGGGGAAATAGACCATGGATAATCTGGCGCATTCCGAGATTTTCGCTCTTACCTTGGTAATTGGTACCTACCTGACTTCCTTGGCTCTTTACAAGAAAGTCCATATCAGTCTTTTGCATCCTTTGCTTACGACCATCTTCGTGATTATCGTGGTACTGGAAGTCCTAGGCATTCAATATGAGTCGTTCCAGCAAAGCAGTCATTTGATCCATTTTATGCTGGGGCCTTCCGTAGTGGCCCTTGGCTATGTGTTATATGAGCAAATCCAATATCTAAAGGGAAATGTCGTTTCGATCTTGACTTCCGTATTTGTCGGGGCCATTGTCGGAATCGTAAGCGTAATCATCATCGGTAAATTGATGGGAGCCGACCAAGCGTTGATCGCCACGCTCCAACCGAAATCCGTCACCACCCCGATCGCTATGGGGATAGCGGAGAAAGCGGGCGGCATACCTTCACTTACCGCCGTCATCGTCGTAGCGGTAGGAATCTTTGGCAGTATAGTGGGCCCTATCGTGATGAGGGTACTGGGAATAGATAGCCATATCGCTAAAGGACTGGCGTTAGGGGCTTCCTCCCATGGAGTAGGAACAGCAGCGGCCATTCAAATCGGGGCCATCGAAGGAGCATTAAGCGGACTGGCGATTGGCTTGATGGGTATCATGACAGCGGTCTTGGTTCCGGTTATTCGGTTGATTTGCAACTATTTTTCCATATAAATACGCAAAACTTTTTGCTACTTTAGCAGGAATGTACTACTTTTGCCCCCGAAAATCGTTAAGGATTACTCTATAACATTATAAATAAAGAAAATAAATATGATCAATTCACAAGACATTAAGAAAGGAACTTGTATCCGTTTGGACGGAAAACTCTATTTCTGCGTCGATTTCCTTCACGTAAAACCGGGTAAAGGTAATACCATCATGCGTACCACATTGAAAGATGTTGTAAAAGGCGGTCAGATCGAGCGTCGTTTCAATATCGGTGAGAAGTTGGAAGATGTACGCGTAGAACGTCGCCCGTATCAGTTCACTTATACGGAAGGCGAGCATTATCATTTCATGAACCAAGAGACATTCGATGACGTGATCATCGACAAAAACTTGATCAACGGCGTTGATTTCATGAAAGAGGGAGAAATTGTAGACGTTGTTTCTGATGCATCTACCGATACGGTTCTTTTCGCCGACATGCCTACAAAAGTTCAATTAAAAGTTACTTATACAGAACCGGGTATTAAAGGTGACACTGCTACTAACACCTTGAAACCGGCAACCGTAGAGACTGGTGCGGAAGTTCGCGTTCCGTTGTTCATCAACGAGGGCGAGGTTATCGAGATCAATACGACTGATGGTTCTTACGTAGGCCGTATCCGCGAGTAATCCGGGTCTTGTCAAAATATACGGTTCCCGCTTGATAAGCAGGCGGGAACTATTTTTTTAACCAAATCATAAACCTTTCCCGACTATGAAAGAAAAGACAGGAAAACTTTCCATCAAGGAATGGGCCGAAGAAGACAGGCCCCGTGAGAAAATGCTTCAAAAAGGCGCTTCCGTATTAAGCGATGCCGAATTGATCGCCATACTGATCGGATCCGGCAACAATGAGGAGACGGCCGTACAACTCTCTCAACGGATACTTCACTCCGTAAACAACAATCTGAATACATTGGGTAAACGTTCCATCAAAGAATTAACTTCCGGCTTTAAAGGTATCGGAGAGGCGAAGGCGGTCACGATCTGCGCCGCTATGGAACTAGGGAAACGGCGGGAAACCTCAGAGGCGTCTCCTCAAGATGCTATCCGAAGCAGCAAAGACTCCTATCTCCTATTCCGTACCCAACTATGCGATTTACCTTATGAGGAACTCTGGATCGCTCTAACCAATCCATTAAATAAGGTGATACAAAAGGTAAAAATCAGTCAGGGCGGAGTAAACCAGACTTCCGTGGATATCCGTTTGGTATTAAAAGCGGCGATCAACGCCTTGGCCTCCGGTATAATCCTATGCCATAATCATCCATCCGGTAGCCTCCGCCCCAGTACGCACGACGATGCCTTGACCGAGCGTATCCAAAAGGCGGCGAAGCTGATGGATATTAGGATACTGGACCATATCATCCTGTCCGATAGCGGCTATTATAGCTATGCAGACGAAGGAAGGCTGATCCGGTGAAACAAATTCTCTTTTCCCCCGGTTTAGTATATAGAAGTATTAATGTATATTCGCGTATAAAACAAAAGAAGATGAACAACGAATTTCTCCAAACAGAAGAAGCGATCGTCGCTATGCTGAAGACGGTATACGACCCGGAAATACCCGTAAACGTATACGATCTTGGGCTTATATATAAGGTAGATATCGATGAGGAAAAAAATGTACGCATCGATATGACCCTCACCGCCCCGAACTGTCCGGCGGCCGATTTCATATTGGAAGATGTCCGTATGAAGGTAGAAGCGGTCGATGGGGTGAACAATGTAGAGGTAAACCTCGTCTTCGAGCCGGAATGGGACAAGGACATGATGACGGAGGAGGCTAAACTGGAATTAGGTTTTCTATGAAAATATATTTCGCCTCAGACGCACATCTGGGAGCCCGTTTCCACAAGGACCCTTTAGCCATCGAGAAGAAACTGGTACGTTGGCTGGATAGCATCAAGGAAGACGCTTCCGCCATTTGGTTTCTGGGAGATCTATTCGACTATTGGTACGAATACAAATACGTCGTGCCGAAAGGCCATGTACGTTTTCTGGGGAAATTGGCCGAGTTAGCGGACAGAGGTATAGAAATACATATCTTTATCGGTAACCATGACATCTGGATGTTCGACTACTTGCCGAAAGAGATAGGCGCCATCATCCATCGGGATACCTTGACAGTCGATTTATTGGGGAAACGTTTCTTCCTCGGGCATGGCGATGAGGTAGATTTCCGGAGTAAGGCATTCCGTCTGATCAGGGCTATTTTCCGGAACAAGTTCTGCCAATGGTTATATGCGGGAATACATCCCCGCTGGACGTTCGGGTTCGCTTTAGGCTGGTCG
>ENA-OOWH01001554-OOWH01001554.1-human-gut-metagenome-genome-assembly--contig:-NODE-1554-length-13103-cov-7.772992_pt1 | contig 13103 bp, 10 predicted proteins | sample MGYA00241576_ERZ501321 | MGnify/ENA primary metagenome ERZ501321 (study PRJEB25962, sample SAMEA2042733) | human gut metagenome | biome: human gut; feature: human-associated habitat; material: faeces... | reverse complement strand
CTTCGTAGGGCTGACCGAACTCATCCTGCTTGCCGATCCCGATGCGCTCAAAGACTTTCTGCATCTCTTCTTCGGTGGTGGGCAGCTTCACCCACTCACCGACCAGCATACCCTCGTTGTACTTGCCAAGGTTCGTGACGAAGGCTTCAAAATCACCGTCTAATACGGGCATAGGCATCCTCCTTTCAGTCATCCACCATGCCGTCCGGCATGATATACAGTTCCTCAAACTCCGCGTCGGTCATGGCTTCGAGCTTCCGGACGGTTTTGTACATCAGCTCTGCGATCTCGCCGTCCATGTCGTTCAGGGTAACGCTCTTCATATCGTCGATCAGCCGCTTCCGGCTGGACGTGTTGAAGCAGCACATCAGGTTGAGTTCTTCTACGGTAAAGTTTTTCATATCAGAGTACCATATCCTTTCCTTTCGATTTCTGAGGTTTCGGCGTGTGGGTCGGCTGTGCCTTCTGTGCGGATTTCAGTTTGTCACGGATGGATTCACGGGCAGCGGGCTTCTTCGGGATGGTGTCGTAGATGGCAGTTCCGGCATCCTCCACATAGGCGCGGACATACTGGATGCTTTCCGAAAAGCGGATGGGGCGGTTCTTGTCCTCGATGTCGGTCAGCCGGACTTCATCAGCGGCAAAATCAACCGCGTCAATTTTGCACTTGATCCCATCCACATTCAGCGTCGCTCCGACAGGAATGTAATCTGCGGCTTTGAGTTCCTTGAAGGTCTCGCCGTCCTTGCTGAGAAAGACATCTGCGCCGGACTTCCAGAGCTTATGAGAACCGGCTACCCATGCGGCTTCACGGAAGCCGGTCACCGGCATGGAGGGCTTGCCGCGTACCTTCTTCTCAAGGAGCTTTGTGCCGAGAAGCGGCGCGGCTTTCTCCGCGTCCTTGCCGTAAAGCTCAAAATAGCCGTTCTGAGCAAAGCAAACCAGCGCGTCCGGATGCGCCTTTTTGACTGCCTCATATTTGTGGAGTTCAGCAACGGGCAGAGGTGCAAGCACCTCCGTTTTATCAGCCTCCGGCAGTCTGTCACGGCGGCTTTTCTGCTTAGACAGCACTTCCACCAGAGCATCCGCGTCCTTCGGGAGCGTCTGGTGGGTCTTGACGCCGCCATGCTCACCGATCAGAGCCATTGCTGCATCGAAGCTGCTGCGGCAGGGGGCTTCCAGTACAAAGCCATCTGCGAAGGTCAGCCGATCATGATCCGGCACAGCCGAGTTCTGCGCTACGTTTGCCGCCTGTTCCCGGTAATTGATCTCAAAGACATCTCCGAACACCTTGCCGCGCTTAACGGCTTTCGGGATAATGACGCGGGCGACGCACTCGTCGTGCTCCGCATAGAAACGGAAGGTGTTATGATCCCGCGTTCCCTGAATAAAGACCTGATTTTCGTTGAGACAGTGCGTTCCATGCGGACGGCAGAACCACATCAGCGTTTTGTCTTCGGGATTTTGGCTTTCGGCAGCGCGGCGGATGATGCGCTTGTCGATGTCGAAGTCTTCCTTGTAGCTGTCTACATGACTGTCCACGAGCTTCTGCAGCTCCGCAACGATGTCAACATCTGTGTATTTCTTCATGCTTCTCCTTTCTCACAACTCCATGTCGTGCGTTTTGGATTTGACCGGAGATTTCTTCTCCGGCTGCTGTTTTGCGGCAGTCCTGAGCTGATCGCGGATAGAGGGCTTTTCCTGCTTCTGCTCCTGCTTGATGTATTCCAGCGTCGGCATCAGCTCACGGTAACAGCCCTGTGTTTTCCGCGCCGCATGACGGCGATGGATTTTGAACAGCGGCTCACCGTTCTGCGTGACCGTGTTGCCCTCGATCCTGACACCGTTCCGCGCCAGCAGATTGAAGGAATGATTGGAGGCGCGATAGGACGCCCGCATTCCGTCGTTGTTATAGGCAATCTGCCCCTTGAGCGTGTCCATGACGGCGGCTTTGATTTCCTTCTCTTCGGCAGTCAGACGGTGTGCTTTCGGTGCTTCCTCCGGCATGGAGGCAATGGGAGAATTGACCTCCACGGTTTTTACCTCAATAGAGGTAATCTCATCGTTCTCCCACGCAACAACCTCAGGGTCTCTTTCCTCCGTTTTCTCAGAAACAGCTTTCTTCTCAGGTTCGGTCTGCTGGCGGAACGCATCGACGAAAAGTGCCGTCAGTCCGGGATTGGGTTTATCCACAAGGAAGCGGGAGGCATTCTCCGGGCAGACCTCAACGGTCTTCGCCCACTCCTTGAGGGGCTGGGGAATGCGTCCGTCAAAGTCTTTTTGTTGAATGGTGTTTGCGAGGACATACCGGACGCGCTCCGGAGAGAACTGCTCAAGGACGATTTTCACGGCAGCATCCGCATCCAGCCGGTTATCTCCGTAATTGGAGCTGATCGCCGCTTCAATCGCACGGCGGCATTCCACGTTTGCAGCGAGAGAAGCACGATATGACTCCAGCTCACCGGCTTCATAGGCATAATTCGCCGTCTCGCGGTAAATGGGGACTTCCGGCTTTTCCTCCGGAACAGTTTCCTTTACGGGAGCTTCGACTTCCATCTTTGCGGACTGTGCTTTCTCTGCCAGCAGCACCTTGAGCTTGGCGTCAATGCCCTCGATCATCTCAGCCGCCGTCTTGCGGATGGTATCCAGAGAGCTTTTCAGTTCCTTGGTTTCCTTGCCGGAAGACCAACCGGCGATGTAGCCGAAGGAATAGTCCGAGGTTTCAATGCCGTATCGCTGGCAGACGGTGTAGGCTACGCTTTCCGCTTCAACCTCTTTGGTGTGCCGATCCTTTTTTTCTTCGGGGGCAGTCTTCTCGTCCGGATTGACGGCGTGGAGCTTGGCATGGGCGATCTCATGAATGGCGGTCTTGACCGTCTGGATTTCGCTCATGCCCTCCTGAATGGCAATGCGGCTTTCAACCGGCGAGAAGAATCCCTTTGCGCCGCCCGGAATATCCTCAAAGGAAATGGGGACGGGAGACTCCTGCTTGAGCGCATCGAAGAACGCCTCGTAGTTTTCAACCGTGCCTTTCAGCTCATCGACGATAATGTCCGGAAGCTCCTTGCCGTCCGTCTGGGAAACATCAAAGACACTTACCACCTTGAAGGCAGGACGCAGGACCTCAACCGTTTCCGTGACAGCCTTCCCATCTGCGCCGATCACCGGCTTCTGCGTCAAAGGATCAATCTTCTCACGCTCTTCCTGCGCCTTGTACGGCGCGGGTGCAAGAATCTTGATGCCCTTTTCGCCCTTCATGACCTGACGGTCAAAGTTGCGCTGCCACGAGGTATAACCGGCAACATAGGTTGCCTCCGGCTTCTGCATCGCAATGAGCAGCGTGTTGTTGAAGGAATAGTTGTAGAACTTGGACATCGTGCGGAGGTATTCCTTGAACCGCTCGGATTCAAAAAGCTCCTTGATGCCCTGTTCCAGCTTGTCCGTGATTTCGCGGACTTGCTGTGCATTTTTGTTTTCAGCCATTTGCTACCTCCTTTACTTATCAAACTCCATCTTGAAGCTGACATATTTGCCACCGCTGTCATCCAGCCGGATCACCGCATCGTAGAACTGAGGCTTCTTCGGCGTGTAAAGCCCGGTCACTCGGCACCAGCCCTTGTCCAGCAGCTCCTTTGCAATCCTCTTGGTCAGCTTCTTTTTCTTGCTGGAAAAGAATTTGTTGTCTTCCCACAGGCAGAAGGAGCATTCCTTGTTCGAGCAGTAGAAGTTGCCTTTGCCGACATAGACCGGAGATCCACAACGAGGACATTTGCCGATTTCCTCCTTACCCGTGCCGAAACGCTGGGCTTCGGCATCGGAGAGAAACGGGTAGGCTTTCACGAGATCCCCGGTCATCCGGACAATGCCGCTGAGGAAGGCGTCCGCATCCGCGTTGCCGCGCTCAATCTCCATGAGCGTGTTTTCCCATTCCGCCGTCATTGCGGGAGAGGTGATCTGTTCCGGCAGAACACAGACAAGGTTGCAGCCGTCCTTCGTGGGAATGAGGGATTTGCCTTTACGCTCTGCAAAGCCGGATTTCACCAGCTTTTCAATGATACCGGCGCGGGTCGCGGGTGTTCCGAGACCTTTCTTTTCGGTGTCATCGTCGAACTGATCGTTTCCGGCAGTCTCCATCGCAGACAGGAGCGTGTCTTCCGTGTATTGCTTCGGGGGCGTCGTGAAGTGTTCGGTGACGCTGGCGGACACACCATCCAGAACATCGCCCTCATGGACTTCGGGCAGGGACTTCATGGGATCGTCCTTTTCCTTCGTCTTGAGAGATGCCTTGAACAGCTCTTCAATGGCTTTCCATCCGTTTTGAACGACGGTCTTGCCCTTGGTTTTGAACTCGTAGCCCTCGCAGGAGAGCGAGAGCTGCGTTTCTGCGTAGGTGTGCTTCTTGCCGGTCGCGCACAGAAGGCGCATTCCGACAAGATTGAGGATTTTCTGCTCCGACTGAGGGAGCGCGAAAACATCCTGCTTTTCAAGCTGAACGGTCGGGAGAATGGCATGGTGATCTGTGACCTTGCTGTTGTCGGTTACGCGGGCAATGTCCGGAGTGATTGAAACGCCGGAAAAAAGCGGAAGCTGGCGGCAGACGATGGAAATGACCTGACGGGCAGTGTCCTCCATATCATCCATGATGAACTGACTGTCCGTGCGCGGATAGGTCAGTAGCTTCTTTTCGTAGAGCGTCTGAACGAGATCGAGCGTCTGCTGGGCGGTGAAGCCGTAGTATCGGTTTGCCTCGCGCTGCAAGGTGGTCAGATCGTAGAGCTTCGGAGGATTGACGGTTTTCGTCTCCCGCTTGAGAGAAGAAACGACGGCTTGCTTTTTCTCGCAAGCCGCCGCAATTCTTTTTGCTTCCTCTTCGGTTTTGACCTTTTCCAGATCGGCGGTCAGATCGCCCTTGCCGACGTGGACATTGAAATACTTCTCCTTTTGGAACGTGGAGATTTTCCCGTCACGCTCCACCAGCATTGCAAGGGTCGGCGTCTGGACGCGCCCGACCACCAGCTTCTTGTGATAGAGCGTGGTGAAAAGGCGGGTGCCGTTGATACCGACAATCCAGTCTGCCTTCGAGCGGCTGAGTGCCGCTTCATAGAGACGGTCATATTCCTTGCCGTCCCGGAGATGCTGGAAGCCTTCGCGGATGGCGGAGTCCTCCAACGAGCTGATCCACAGACGCTTGAAGGGCTTGGTGCATCCGGCTTTGTCGTAGACCAGCCGGAAGATCAGCTCACCCTCGCGTCCTGCATCGGTTGCGCAGACCAGCTCGGTGACGCGCTTGTCCTTCATGAGAGCGGACAGCACCTTGAACTGCTGTGCTTTGTCCTTCGTGACCTCAAACATCCAGCTTTCCGGAACAATGGGCAGATCGTCATACCGCCACTTGGAATACCGCTCATCATAGGAGCTGGCGTCTGCCAGCTCCACCAGATGACCGAAGCACCACGAAACGATGTAATTGCCGCCCTCCATATAGCCGTCCTTTCGGGACGTTGCGCCCAGAACCTTTGCGATGGACTGGGCAACGCTGGGCTTTTCAGCAATGACTAAGATCAATCTGCATCACCATCCGTTTCAGTATCCTCCGCAATCTGCGGCTCTTCATCCTCGTTGATGTACGGCTCTTCCTCGTAGCCTTCATCGTCGAAGAAGTCCATGTCTTCATCCTTGAGCTTTCTGCCCTTGACGAACTTGATGTAGTAATAGGCTGCACCCGCAGCACCGGCAAGGGCAAAGATGACGAGGATCATGCCGATGTTGGATTTCTTTTCGGGCTTAGGGGCAGGGGCATCGGTTTCCGCATCCTTATCCGGCTCAGGCGTAACGGGAGCTGTGCCGGTGCATTCGCTCATGTTGGTCTTGCAGACCGGGCAGTCGGTATTGACTTGACCGGCAACGCATTTTTCCTTGCAGTTACAGGTGGTCAGAGCATCCGCAGTGTCATCATCCAGCAGCGCAAGCAGATCGCTCTCATCGACCATGTTGAGAAAGTACGTCTGATACTGTTCCTCATCTTCGTTGATCGGCGCATCGTAGTCGATGACAATGAAGAAGGTGTTGCCGTTCTTCGTCTGGACAGTGATGAACTGCTTGTTGGTTGCCTTGTCATAGAGCAAGTCGCGGGTGTAGGCGTTGCCCTCATCGTCAATCGGCTCACCCTTCGGCTTTTCCGGCGCGGGTGTGACTGCGGGCTGCTGTTCCGGCTGGGTTGCCTCTGTGACCGGAAGGTTCTGATCGGTGTCATCGGCATAGGCAAACGCCGTCACCGAGAAGCAAGACAGAACCATGACGCAGACCGCAAGGACGGTCAGAAAACGAAACTTCTTACGCATTGTCGATTACCTCCGTATTTTCAGCGGGCTTGGTGCCGCCCTTCATGGAAGACAGGAACGCCATGATCTGATCTTTGTCCATCACCATAGAGCGCACGGTATTGATGATTTCAAGGTTTTCCAGCTCTGTCTTCTTGTCGTACAGCTCCTTGAGCTGTCCTTCGATTTCGGACTTCTTCTTTTCAGCCTTCTCAATGTCGGAGAGGACTTTCTGATACTTGGGATTCATGCAAAACTCCTTTCTTTTAATAGGCGGGTCTTCCGAAGGCGTAGAAATGCTGCTGCCAATAGGAAGAGTTGATAGATGTGTACTGAATGGGATCGCCGCAGTGGATCATAACCCCATCACCAACGTAGATGCCGACGTGAGACACGCCGGGGGTGTCATACGTCCCGACAAAGAAGATGAGATCACCGGGCTGTGCATTCGCCTTTGAGACCGGCGCACAGACGTTGTAAAGCCCCTGTGCGCCCAGCCGCCCGGTATTCACAAGCCCGCTATTCGTGAGAACATAGCTGACAAAGCCGGAGCAGTCAAAGGACGTGTCGGGATTGGAGCCGCCCCACACATACGGATAGCCGAGATACTTTTCCGCCTCGGTGATCAGCGCTGCAAACTTCTCGTCGTTCAGGTATTCCGGGTTGACATCGTAGTCAGCGGGCGGATTTGTGATGTACTTGTCCACATAGGGAGAGTCACCGAACAGATCCTCGCGGTTGCCCAGCACCGACATATACGTTGCGTACATGGAAAGCTGTTCCTGAGACATGATGTAGACCGGGACATGGGAGAGATTGAAGTTTTCGAGCTTCACGTTGCAGATGTAGTAGTCATACGGGACGCGATAGGTTTCCGTGTGCGTGTTGCCGTCTGCGTCCGTCCATGTGTCGGTCTCCGTGCGGTATCTGGTTTCGACGATGACCTCTTCTGTGAGGATATACTGCTTTTCAAACAGCATTTGAAGCGTACCCTGCACCTCATCCAGCGTGAACTCGCCCTCATGGAGAGCCGAGAGGATGGAGATCAGCACATAGGGGTCATGCTCAATATCATCCAGATCAAAGTGATACTCGTCATAGTCATGGGTGCTTTCATAGTTATCCAGATAGCTTTGCAGCTCTTGCTCCATCCGGCAATACTGCGCCTCCGCGCCCAGCATCGCATCATCCTCGCTGAGATAGGAGGAAGCGATAACCGACGAGCCGGTAGAGGTGAGCATCGAACACGAGCTGATTCCGGCACCGAGCAAAACGAGAAGGGCAATTCCGACGCCGATCCAGATGAAGACCTTCTTGTTTTTCTCAAAAAACTCCTTGATCTTGTCGGACACCTTTTCACCGAGCTTCTTGCCGGTATTCTTTGTGGCAGTCCCGGCGGTCTGAGAACCGGCATTTCGAGCGGCGGCATATTCCTTCTTGATGTTCTGCTTCTGGTAGTGCTTGTTCATGTTCTGCTTCTTCATCTCAGGATGCTCCTGCTGATTTCTCTCATATTGGAGCTTCGCATCCGCAGCATCCGCCTTGTGTTCCAGCTTGGAGACCTTTTCATAAGGCTTGTTGACGCTGCTTTCCCGATGATGGCGGAAATGCCGAGCGGCAGTCTCAGCGGCGATCTCCGTTTTGTGCGCCCCCTCGACCGCCGAGTTTTCCTGCTCGACCTCGTGGATTTTGCCGTGAATGCCGGAAGCGAGGGTGTCTCCGACCTTGCGGACGGTTTTGTCTGCTTCAAATTGCAGTTTCCCTTTGCCTTTGGGCTTTTTCAGCTCATCCTCAAAATGAAGGCGGGTTTTGCCCTTGCCGGTCTCTTCATCAAAGACTCGCTCCTTCTTGAGAACCTTGTGCGTGGGCAGCTTCTCGCGGGCAGCGTCCAGACGCTCATGCGCCTTCTCGGACTTCCTTTCGAGCTTCTGCATCCGCTTCGTGGGCGGGACGGCATCGTCCGAGACCGGCTTTGCAGAGGCGGTTTCCGCCGCTTGAGTGAGAACGGCATCTGCATCCACTGCTTCAACCGCAGAGGTCTTGCGCAGCTTGTGCGTGACAATCGTTTCGGCAATCACCGTGCCGGTATGAGAAGAAACACCGTGCTGCTCCAAAGCAGGAGGCTTGAACGGCGTTTCCGAAGGCAGCGGTTCGGGTGCATTCTGGGGTGGATTTTCCGCCCTTTTCTCTTCTGTGACGGACGTTTCCGAGAGCGGCTGTGTGTCGTTATCCTCGGCGTGTTCCACCTGAAACTGACGCTGCTGACGGCGCATCTGCACCTTTTTCTGTTCCTCCGCAGAAAGAGCTTCGGAAGGTTCTGCTGTCTCAGCGGACTTCACCAACTCTGCTTCTTCCAGCCGCTTTGACACACGCTGCTCGGTGCCAGCCGTCAGGTTTTCCTCAACCGCGCCTTCCCGCGTCATCCGCAGAACAACCTTGTCGCGGGCTTTGAGTTCCGGTTCATTGGACATCAGATTTCACCTCCAATCCGCTTGTAGGCAAGCTCGGTGTATTCGGGGTTCAGCTCTACGCCCACAAAATGCCGCCCCATCTGCGAGGCAACCATGCCGGTTGTGCCGCTCCCCATAAAGGGGTCAAGCACAACGCCGCCTTCGGGACAACCGGCAAGAAGACAGGTCTCAACCAGCTTCGGAGGGTAGGCGGCATAGTGACCGCCCTTGAAGGGGACGGTGTTGATCTTCCAGACATCACGCTTATTGCGAAGCGGATTGATGTCTGCGTCCTTGATCGCGCCATGTTCACGGGGGCGGTTGATGGACTGCGGCTGAGGCTGACCGGGAACGGGCTTGCCGTATTTGTTTCCGCCCTTCATGCCGCGCTTGAGGCGTTCTGCCGTTGCGGGGGCAATCGGCTCGGAGATTGCCTTGTAGTCAAAGAAATACTTCTTGGACTTTGAGAACAGGAAAATATGCTCGTAGCAGCGGGCGCATCGGTCTTTGACGCTCTCCGGCATGGGGTTGTCCTTCATCCAGATGATGTCGTTACGCAGATACCAGCCGGTATCACGGAGGGCAAACGCCAGCATCCACGGAATGCCGATCATGTCCTTCGGCTTGCAGCCCTCAACCTTGTTGTTGAGAGCCACAGCCTGACCGTTTCTGCCGTTGGGGTTCTTCGGGTCAATGAAATCTCCCTGATTGCCCTTTCCGGCGTAGGTGTCCGAGATGTTCAGCCAGAGCGTTCCATCCGGACGCAAAACGCGCCTGACTTCGGTAAACACTTCCGTCAGGCGCGAGATATATTCCTTCGGCGTTGTCTCTCTGCCGATCTGAGCCTCCATGCCGTAATCGCGGAGCGCGTAATACGGAGGGGACGTCACACAGCAATGAACGCTGTCATCGGGCAGAGTTTTCATAATTTCAAGGCAATCGCCGGTATGAATGATGTCAAGTTGTATGGTGGTGTACCTCCTGTTCTGTTGGATTTGTGTTTCCATTGAAATGTTGGCTGTAAAACCCGACAACATTTCAATGGGCATCAGTCGGAGTAATACTCGTCCGGCTCATAGTCCTCATCTTCCATGAAGTCCTCGTCGAGATCGTCAATCTCGTCTGCCCAACGGTCGAAGATTTCCTCGGCTTCCTTCGCCGCCTCACGATAGAGGCTCAGGCGGCTCTTCTCAAAGGCGGCAAAGGCGGGGACGAACTTGCCGAACTCGCGGATTGCCTTCACATCCTGCGTGCGCATATCTGCGACGCACTGAATGATTTCGGACATCGTGAGCAGATCGTCGATCATCAGCTCATACTTGTCCTTGGGGATAGAAACGGTTTCATCATCACCCGCGTCAGCGAAAGGGGTATTCTCATCGCTGTTGCTGCTTTCGGGAACATCAACCTTGAAGTAGAAACCGATCATATCCACAGATACCTTGGTCATAATCTGACGCGCCTCCTTGACCTTTTCGTCGATGTCCTCCCTCACATGGAGGTAGGCGCGGTGATGCTTCTTGAGGTTGCTTTCCAGTCGGATCAGATCGGTCAGCTCCCACAGAGCCTTAAACAGCGCGGAGGTGTTCTCTCCGTATTCGATAGCGTCCGCGTAGGGAATGGTAATCATCTTGTTGTTCATATTCAAAAATCCTCCTTAGTTCTGTACGGTTTCTTCTAAACGGGTGGTCATGATGCGGTAAAGCTGGGTGTCCTTCGGGAAATCGTCCTTGAAGGGAACGATGGTCGAGCCATAGAAGATCAGCCCTTCACCGGCATTGGAATTGGTGATGTAGTTCTGCTGGCTGGGCGAGATGTTCAGCGCCTTCGAGAGAATCTGCCGGTCGCCGGACGCCTGATTCAGAAGGTAGACGAAATCCGAGTTTTCAAAAATGTTCTCTACCTCGCGGGACGCAAGCAGATCCTTGACGTTCTGCGTGATTCCGGTCGGGATGCCGCCCCATTTTCTGAAACGCTTCCAGATTTCCACGCTGTACGCGGCGGTCTGTTCCTCTTTCAGCAAAAGGTGGAACTCGTCCATGTAGTAGCGCGTTGCCTTGTGCTGGGCGCGGTTGATGGTAACTCTGTTCCACACCTGATCCTGCACAATCAGCATTCCGAGCTTCTTGAGCTGTTTGCCGAGTTCGCGGATGTCATAGCAGACGAAGCGGTTGTTGACATCCACATTCGTTCTGTGATTGAAGACGTTCAGAGAGCCGTGAACATAGATTTCAAGGGCAGTTGCGATGCGCTGTGCCTCCGGCTCCTTCTGATTTCTCAGAATGTTGTAGAGGTCTTCGAGGATCGGCATTTTCTCCGGCTTGGGGTCTGCAAGGAACTCCTGATAAACCATGCGGACACTGCGGTCAATGATGGTCTTCTCAACCGGCTGCAAGCCGTCCTTGCCGCCGACAATCAGCTCACACATGGAGAGGATAAAGTCGGATTTCAGCGTCAGCGGGTTTTCCTCTTCGGAGTAGTTCGTGTTGATGTCCAGCGGATTGATGTAATCCGTGCTGACCGGCGAGATGCGGATGACCTGACCGCCGAGCTTCTGCACGAGGGGGAAATACTCGGCTTCGGGGTCGCAGACGATGATGTCATCCTCCGTGATGAGGAAGGCGTTCGTCATTTCTCGCTTGGCGGAGAAGGACTTGCCGGAACCGGGTGTACCCAAGATCAGCCCGTTGGGGTTCTTGAGCCGCTTGCGGTCAACCATGATCATGTTGTTGGACAGCGCGTTCAGCCCGTAGTAGAGAGCTTCGCCGCCCTGAAAAAGCTCCTGCGTGGTGAACGGCACGAAAACCGCCGTGCTGGAAGTGGTCAGTCCGCGTTCGATCTCCACCTGATTGACGCCGATAGGCAGAGAGGACATCAGCCCTTCCTCCTGCTGAAAGTCAAGACGCTTGAGCGCACAGTTATACTTTTGGGCAATGGCGGCGGTCTGGAACACCGCGTTTTCGAGCTTCTGGCGGTTGGTTGCCGTATTCATGATGAGGATGGTCACAAGGAATAGTCTCTCATTGCGGGTCTGGAGATCCTGCAACAGACGCTTTGCCTCACCGCCGAAGGTGGCAAGATCGGACGGGATGATGTCCATATCGTAGCCGGAGCGGACTGCCTTTTTCTGCTCTTCGATCTTCATCTTGTCGAGGTCGGTAATCTTCGATTTGATGCTCTTGATTGCCTTCGCCTGGTCAATCGTCCGGATATGAAAATTGACCGTAATGTTGCTGTCCATCTCAAGGAAGTCGGCAAGCATACGGTCATTGAGTTCCGGCGCGAGGATTTGCAGGAAGCTCACCGCGCCGATGGTTCTGCCCATCTTGAAGCACTTGCCTTCACGGAAGTCAAAGGAAGTGGGCGCGATGAAGTCCTTCGTGCTGAGTCCCGTCCGGGCTACCATGTCAAAGGAAAAGCGGAACGGCTCATTGGTGTCCATGTTGAACACGTCATGAAGCACTTTCAGCCGCTCGTAGCCGGACAGCAGCTCGGTTCTCACACCGAGAGTTTTGAAGTTGTTGAGAATGTCGGTCTCGATGCGTTCGAGCTTCGGCTTTGCCGTGCGGAGGGAATCCGCCTCAATGCCGAAGGTGATGTACTTCTTCTTGACCAGTCCGTTGTTGCCCTTGGTGAGCTGGCTTTGCAGCATACCGGAATACTCGGAGCGGATGTCGTTGAAGGCGTCCTCCTGTGCCGGAATGTTGATGCGCTTGCGAAACTCATTCAGGCTTGCCTTCTGATTGATGAAGGAGAGCTGGACGAAAATCGAGCTATCGAAGTAGTTCAGAAAATCGCACCAGTTCTCAAAGATGGCAGTTTTGTCCTCGTTCTGCGCAAGCTGGTAGTTGATGTCCTCAAAGGCGATGGACTTCGTGTAGAGGCGGCTGCTTACCTTGCAGATACCGTCGCGGCACATCTCCACATAGGGAATGGTCTGCTGGGCGGACTTGCGGACTTTCTTTGCCTTCCTGTCCTTTTTCTTCTGCATGACGATCCGCTTCTTTTCCTGAGCGGAAAGGGCATCGCCGTAAACGACGCCGTTTTTGACCGTCATCTTAGGCTTTGCCTTTGCTGTGCTGTTGTTCAAGCTGCAATTCCTCCTGTTCTTTGATTTTCTGCTGAATCTCAGCGTAGAGATTGTTTGTGCGATAGGGACGCACCTTGTCCCGGATAAACATGGACTGTACGATGTGGTACAGATACTTTTCGGCGGGCTGACCGTCCTTCTCGTAAAGTGCGAAGAAGATGAACGGGAGCATGATAACTACCATCAGCATTGCCGCCGTAGACAAGTCGAGATGCGCCTTCGCCAGAAAGAAGATCGGGACGC
>ENA-OOWH01001537-OOWH01001537.1-human-gut-metagenome-genome-assembly--contig:-NODE-1537-length-13301-cov-8.250415_pt1 | contig 13301 bp, 10 predicted proteins | sample MGYA00241576_ERZ501321 | MGnify/ENA primary metagenome ERZ501321 (study PRJEB25962, sample SAMEA2042733) | human gut metagenome | biome: human gut; feature: human-associated habitat; material: faeces... | reverse complement strand
CGTCCGAGCCGCTTATATTCGTAAATCCCGCCGGTAAATAATTTCCATAGCTAATCTGCGCACCGTTATCCTGCGTAAAGTAGCTGATGAACGGCGTCATCATGGAAAGGATGAACAGAGCGATACAAAGGTTGGCCAGATGTTTCCAGCTGATTTTGTTGAAAATCGCCGCGAAAGCAAAGGCAATCAAACCAAATCCGGCCAGCGTATAGACAATAACACGGACGTCAGCCAGCGTCGTCATCGCTTTGCAGGCGATATATTTGAAAATATCGTCTTTTGCTTCGGCACAACGCTGCTGCGAAACCGGATTGCCCATTGCATCCAATTCTTCACCCGCACCGTCGGAACCGTCAGAACCTGACGTCAACGAATTAGCATAGGTTCCAACCGGGGCTTCCGAGCAATTGCCACTTTCATCGCAAATAACTTCAACGCAAGTTTGATTTTCGCCCTCGCCGGTACATTTAATTTCCGGCTCATAAGGTTCTTCTTCCTCCATGCTGTCATAAAGCGCCTGCTGACGCGCCTCTTCTTCAGCTTTAGCTGCAGCTTCTTTTGCGGCCGTTGTTCCGTCTACGTCTTCGCGGTTTTTGGTGGCTGCATCGGCATTGGCCTTCGCTGCATCAAGATTGGTCTGTGCCGCTTGCAGAGCGTCTATATCACATTCATCCGGATTTTTCTCGCACTTTTTTTGAAGCTTGTCATATTCTTTTTGAGCCTTTTTCAAATCCTTATTGGCATTTTTCTCGGCTTTTTCCGCTGCTTTTACCGTTTCTTTATATTCTTTTTCTTCAGCCTTTTTAGCTGCTTTGTAAGCTTTTTCTGATGCCTTTTCAGAAGCTTTTTCAGCCTTTGCCGATGCTTTCTGAGCATCCTTTAAATCCTTTTTAGCCGTATCTAATTTTTCCGAAGCCGTATTAGCCGCTTTGTCAGCCGCAGCCATATCATCTCGGGCTTTTTTAGCTGCTTCTGTATCTCCGCGAGCCAGCGCCTCGTTCATCTTTTTTTGCGCTTCAGCTTTTGCCTTCTGTTGTTTGCCAAGTTCTGTTGTCAGAGAATCAACCTGGCTTTCTGCAGCTGCCGCTTTTTTATTTGCTTCTGCATAGGTCTTATTTGCTTCCTTGTATTTTTCCTGCTGCTCTTTTATCGTTTCAACAGATTTAGTCTTTTGCTTAGCTATTTTATTTTCCGCCTTTTCCTCGGCCCTCTCGTTGGATTTGGCATTCTTCTCGGCCAGAGCCTTCTGCTGTTCGCAAATGGTCAGCTGATAGCCTTCCTTACCCGAGCAGTCGATTTCGACATCGGCTTTAGCAAAATCAGAGAAAGAAGCCAGTGCTGCAAACACAAAGGCGGCTAAAAATAAGTTAGATTTATTTTTAATGTTTAACATGGCATCCTCCTCATAGTCCTCAAAGCCCCAGCAAAAAAGCATTAGTTGGCATGAATTAAGGTATCTTGAATTTTCAAAGTTGTTACAGCAACGTCACTATCTACCATATAGTTAATAATGGCGGCAGTGGTTGCAATAACAACCAGGCCGATGATAATTGCGCTCAGCCATTTCCAGTTCAGGTTTCCGAAGAAACCGCCGATGGCAATGGCAACGATACCAAAACCGGACACGGCAAAGATAATCTCGCGCATGCCGGTAAAGATTTCGGTACCTGACTGTGTCAGGGTTTCAAACAACGCGTATGAGTCCGTTGCAAATAAAACTGAAGAAACCACGAACATCAACATGGAAAGAAACAGGAATTTCTTTAATTTTACGCACAACATTTTACTCACCACCTTTGCAATTTTGTTTGTTTCTGTTGCGTCTGAGCGAACAAAAGGGAGGCCTTCAGGTTTATTTTGCTTAAAATTTACCATTTTTGCCTCCCTTAGTTCAAGTATCAGTCAGTTCACATCAAGCGGTCAGACTAGATGTCACCGAAGGTTGTTTCCAGACCGGCATCGCGGGAACCGGTAGCGTATTCAACGATGGAACCGGCAGCAGCCAGAATAGCCAGACCGACGGCCAGAGAAGCGAACCAAGGCCATTTTACTTTTCCGAAAATAGCCTGGAAAGCCAGACCGACCAGACCGAAACCGCCGACGATGAAGATGATGGTTTTAACTGACGAGAATACGCTCTTGGCTTTTGTCTGAGCGGTTTCCATCAGGGTATTGCCGTCAGCCAGAGCGTTGCCGCTAACTGCCATAACCATTACTAATGCCAGACAGCTGAGGGTCCAAAAATTTTTCTTTAAAAATCGCATAATCTTTCTCCTTAAATTAATTTAGCAAAACTTCTTATACTCTTTTAGAATAGCTAATTTTTAAACTTTTTTCCAGCATTAATCATCCAGCCCAAAAAGAGATAACCTGTTGTTTTGGCTTAATATTTTTTCCTGTAACAAAAAATTCACAGTTAGCAGGGTGTCCAAGCACCCTTATTTTTACGCCCGGAATGGTAAATTTTTCTCTAACAACAGGCACATAAAACACGTTTTCGGCCAATGCCGGAAAAATCGGCGGCAAAAAGCGGCAGCAAGAGCAAAACGGCGAAACGGAAATTTTCCATTTTGCCATATCGGCAGGCCTTATGTCCGCCAAGGGGAAAGAATCCACAAAATTTGTGCATAAATTCATATCTGCTTGCCAAGAGTCGCATATTGAATTATCTAGAGTTTAGAGGGGTTTATAATTTATGAAAAAAACGGCTTTTAAAACTTTTGTTTGCAGCTTTGTTTTTTCACTGTTTATTTTATTCACAATAAACGGATTGTTTTTTTATACCCCGGAAGCAACCTCTCAAAACGTTAAAATTCCCAGCAAAAACATATCGTTGTTTTTCATGGGCGACGCCGGCGGCGCCGTTTCCGCCAAAGTTCGCCCGATTAAGAAAATCGCCTTAAGCCTGCCGCCGCAGAAAAAACCGGCGCAGGCAACCGAAACCGTTTACGCGCCGGCAAAGCTGCCTACCCCTTCCGCCGAGCCGGCCGTTCAAAAGGCGCCAAAAACACAAGATAAACCCGCTTTCGACGACATTCCGCTTGAAATTGCCGCGGCAGACATTGCCGATATGCCGACGGAGCCGGCAAGCCAATCCGGCAAGGAATTCGTTTCCGCCGACTTTGACCGTATCATGAACACCCCTCCTCCGGTTTATGACGGCGAGAAAACGAAGAAAGAAACCGCCGTTTCCGTCGGAAAACAGTTTGCCGCCGCAGACGTAACGGCACCGGCAAAAGAGGCGCCGAAGAAAAGGGTTATTTCGATAACCGACCCCGAAAACGAAAAAGACCAGGGCGGCTGGGATGCCGGCGACGAAGACTACAGCGTTGACGAGAACGAGCTGCATGCGCCGAAACTGCTGTTGATTGCCAGCGGCGAAACCAGGGAGCCGGCCAGAAAAGCCATAAACCCGATTGCGGAAAGCAACGACGAAGGCGGTTACGACAAGGGCAGCGACAATTATGACATTGAAGAAAACGATCAAAACCTGCTCATTCCGCTGCAAAAAGACTTTGCCGCAACCGAGGGCAGCTTCAAAGTCGCCAGGACGGCCGACAAGGATCAGATTGCCATGGTCAGCGGCAGTACGCCGATAAGCAGCATGATCAACAAAGACAATGCCGCCGACGGCATTGTCCGCCGGGAGCCGAAGGCAGAAGAGCAACAGCCGGGCAAAAACTGGGAAAGCATGGCCGAAAAAAGCGGCAGCGACAATCCGTGGGTTGCGGCAAAAGGCACAAAGTTTCCCAAAAACAACGCCGTTCTGGACGCCAAATATTACAAAGACGCAGATCAGGCTGCGCTTGAAGCCCCTCAAGGCACGGCCGAAGACGGCAAAAGCGTCAAACTGGCCGCCGACATGGTGCAGAATATTCTGATTCCCATTCCGGAAGACATTCTGAACGAAAAAAATCTGGTTCCGCAGCTGGAATCTTCCAAAGACGACAAAAACAAAACCGACGACCAGCAGGAAGCGGCAAACCAGATAAAAAAAGAGCTTTCCAAAGAGGATAGCGTCAGCATGCCGACGGAAAGCCCCAAAAAAGAAAGCAAGGGCGGACTGCTCAAAAGCATTACCTCTCTGTTTTCGGGAGGGGGTTCAACGGAAGACAACAGCAAAGAAACCGCCGAAGAAGACGGAGGCAACAGTTTTGTCGACCGGATTACCGGAAGGGTCGGTCGGCACAAAGACGGAAACAAACCGACCAAAATCCTGCCGGCGGAAATGCGGCTGGCTTTTCAACCCAACCGCGCCGAGATTTCAGGAACGACGCTGAAGTGGATTCAGGCTTTCGCCAACAAAGTCAATTCCGACCGTTCGGTTATTCTGGAAATCCGCATTGACGGCACCAGTTCGTATGCCTTGCAGCAGAAAAGGCTGAACCTGCTACATAATATTTTAACCAATAAGGGTGTAGATTACCGTAAAATCAATACCGTATTCACAACCCGCGAACCAAACTCGTTTATTATAAGGACGGTAAGAATTAACAGCAACATTGACAGGGACGTAAAGGAGAGTAAAGACCAGGCGGCATACTACCAGTCATGGTAATAAGTAAAGCACCGCGCTTGATTATTTATTCTTCAATATGTATGATAGGTAAAAAAATATGACAAAATACAGCTTAGGAAACCTCAGAATGAACAAGACAATCTTATTAGCCGCTTGTTTCTTCAGCATATTTGTTACATCCGGCTGCCGCGGAACCATTATGGAACCCGCGCCGGACAATTTTGTATGCACCGATCCCAACAGCTGCGCCAACAACACTTACCAAACTTCCGAGTTTCAGAGTGTGGATCCAAGCGCCGACGAAAATGAGTTCGTAAACTATACCAAAGTGGCGGCAGACTACCGCGAATACGGCGAAAGAACGCCCCGCGACCAGAACATCACGCAAGCTGCGGCAGGCAACAACCTGTCCGCATCCATTCCGCCGAGCATTGAAGACGAAGTTGTCGATTACGAAGAGGAAATTAAGCTGACCGAGGACAACGGCCAAAGCGACGAGGCCGGAATGGCCGCCGGCGAAGATCCGGTTGAAGACTGGCTCGCCGAAGAAGGAAAAACGCTCAAAGACCTGTTGACCGAGTGGAGCGAAAGGGCCGGCTGGAGATTAATATGGAATTCCAACCGCAACTATACCTTAACGGCGGGGGGCACGTTCCGCGGCCGTTTCGCCGACGTCAGTTCGGCCTTAATCAGAGCCTTTGCGAGAGCACGGCCGGCACCGATTGCCACATTTTACAAAGGAAACCGCGTCTTAGTTGTCGAGACCATGGAGGATGAGAATGCATATTAATAACTTACAGAAATTCGGGCTGGGTCTGGCTGTTGTCGTCTTTGCGGCATCATGCTCCCTGTCTACCAGCATGGACGCGACTATTGAACGCGAAGTTGAGGCGACTATTGACCTGAAGGAAAAGGCCAAAATTCCGGAAAAACCGATTACAACCGACGTGGTTCGGGTCAAAAACGACATCTGGCTCGGAGACACCAGCGAAATCGAATATGACGGCGAACCGGTTCCCTCTTATCTGGAAGCCAAAGACGGCATTACGCTTATCTCCAACCGGCCGATTACGCTGTATGAAATCGGCGACATGATTAACAAAATCACGTCGTTGAAAGTACGTTACGCACCGCAACTGGAAACCGACGTGCTGAAAAACGCCACACAGAACAAGCCGAACCCCAACACGGTCGGCGCAGACTGGACCGAACCGAACAAAATGCTGGTTTCCTACCGAGGTCCCCTGAGCGGCCTGCTGGACGAAATTTCCTCGCGTTTCGGCATCTGGTGGAAATATGAAAAGAAAGAAATTTATTTCTATAAGTACCAGACCAGGACCTTTGTCCTTTACAGCCTGCCGACCAAACCGACCCTGTCGGTCAACGTCGGCGGTTCGTCGACGGATTCCGGCGGCGGCGGCAGCTCTTCGCTGACTTTGGCCAGCTCGGCGGAAATTGAACTGTGGGGCAACATTGAAAAATCAATCAAATCCATGATTGACAAAGGTTCGCAGCTGACCATGGATCCGGCCAACGGTACAATTTCGATTACGGCGACCCCGAACGATATTGCCAAAGTCGCAAAATTCATCAACGAGCAGAACGCGCGCCTGTCGCGGCAGGTTGCCATCAGCGTCAAGGTTCTGCAGGTTAACATTGACGACAGCGACCAGTACGGCCTGAACCTGACTGCCGCGTTCGACGACGGCAAGACCAAGCTCGGTCTGGCCAGCGTTCCCGGCCTCGGCACGGATATTACCGAAAACCTGACCATGACAATCCTGCCCGGCAACTGGACGGTTACCAGCGCCATTCAGGCTTTGTCGAGCCAGGGCACAACCAACCTGATTACATCCGGTACGGTTACGACGCTTAATAACAAACCGGCGCCGATTCAGGTTATCAAAAAACAAAACTATGTTTCGGAAATTACCAAGACCAACAGCGGCGGCGACGCAAGCTACTACGATATTTCGACCGAAACGGAAGAAATCGAAACCGGTTTTACGCTGGACGTACTGCCGCGCATTCTGGAACACGGAAGACTGCTGCTGATGTTTAACCTGACATTGTCAGACCTGATTCAGCTGGAAAGGGTTGATCTGGGCGGCGGCGACACAGAAAGCGGCCAGGGCGGCCAGTATATTCAGAACCCGATTATCGAATCCCGCGGCTTTACGCAGGAAGTGGCTCTGAAATCAGGCGAAACGCTGGTTCTGACCGGTTATGAACGTGTTGAAAACGAAGCGACCAAGACCGGCGTCGGTTCGGCAACCAACTCGTTGCTGGGCGGTACGGCCGTAGCCACAAAGACCAGAAGCATTTTGGTCATCATGTTAACGCCGGTTGTTTTGGAATCCCCGCTGACACCGGAATCCAGAATGAGCGGCAACTAATCTCGGAAGGGCAAAACAGTGCTGGAAGAAGCTAAGTTATTAGACGACGACTACGACGCGGACGGCAGACGTACCTGGGGTACGAATATCGAACTCGACGGCGTTACCTATGCGACAAGCTTATTCTGGCAGCCGTTACAGAACAAGGACGATCCGTTTACGGAAGTCGGAGAGGCCTCGGAAGGCGTTATGGAAGGCGCCGACCTGTTCTGCATAAAGCAGGGCAAAGCGCCGCAGTTTGGTATCTGCGCCTCGAAAGAAGGCTACAAGAGCGGCGAAAACGTCGCGGCGGTCACGCTGGCGCCATGGCCGACAGATCTTCGTTTGTGGCGGTATTCAAGGTTGACAACGGCTGGTGGTATACCTGTATCCGCAACGACATTATCCTTTCCGACGGCGATATGCTGTTTTTGAACGAACAGGAAGCCAAAGACCAGTTTCTGTCAATGCTGGCCGTTCCGGACTGGGGCAGAAAAATCGCGCCGCCGGAATGGGGAATTGAGGAAACCGAATATCCCGACCTCAAAAAACTCATGTCGCAGGGCATGCGCGCCAAGCTGCAAAAGATTAAGGCGCTGCGCGGCACCAAGCTGATGCTGGTTATCGCGATTTCGGCGATTATCGGCCTGTGGCTGCTTTCCAGCATCATCAACGGCATTTTTCTGGCGCCGCCGAAACGGCCGATTATCGCGCCGATTGCCCCCAAAGTGGTCAAGCCCGTCGAGGTGCCGCCGGAAATCAAGCCCTGGGAGAAGCTTTCCGACCCCGAACAGGTTATGAAAAACTGCTATAAGGCAGTTCAGGACGTGGTTTCGATTATGCCGCCGGGCTGGGTTATCGGCAACATTTCGTGTACGCCGGGCGGTTTGACGACTTCATGGTCACGGCAGGTCGGGCGGATTTCGTGGATTGAAAAAGCGCTCGACATGTCCGGCATCACGTTCTCGGGACGTTCGATTTCCGACGACGGAAACAGCCTGATTGCATCGGTGCCGCTGGATAAAATCCGTCAGATTTCGTCGCCGCCGCTGAAAACCGACATCGACCTGAAAAATACGCTGAACAATCTGTTCCAGTCCATCGGACAGGCCGTCAACCTGTCGAGTTTTTCCTACACTTCGCCGCAGCAGAACGTGTATCGTTCGGTAAAATTTAAATTTACGTCGACACACAATCCTGTGATTTGGAACGATTTATTAATAAAATTTTCAGGACTTGAGATTACTATGATTAGATACAATACCGGTGCTAAAACTTGGGAATATGAGGGAGCAATCTATGTTTTGTAATTTGAAAAAGCTTTTGTGTCTGGCTCTGGGCGTTTCCGTCATCAGCATGACGGCGGCCGGAAACCTGCATGCGCAAAACGTGACTTTGGAGACCAATGAACTGCCGCAGCTCTCTAACGACACCGATTTTCTCGGCGTTGACGGAAGTATTCCCGACGAGTTGTCGCTGCCGGACGAGCTCCCGGCTCCGGACAGCCTTCCCAAGGATCAGCCGCTGACAAACCCGGATGAAAACGGTCAGCCGGAAAATATGCCGGAAGTGCCGGATTTGAACACGCCGCAGCCGGTTGCGGACAATCTGCCGCTTATCGGCCCCAACGCACCGGACGCAGCCGCTTCCAACGTCGACATGCCATTGACGGGCCCCAATGCGAATATGCCATTGACGGGTCCGAATGCCAACATGCCTTTGACGGGACCGAACGCAAACATGCCGTTAACCGGTCCGAATGCCAATCTTCCCGCCATCGGCCCCAATGCACCGATGAACGGCCCCAACGCTCTGCCCGCCGATACGGGCGCGCTGCCGGATCCCGTGGAAAACATTGACGCACCGGATGTTGAAAATCTCGGCGAGGGACTGTTGGACCAGATTGACAACAAACTGTTTTCGCAGATGTCTGATTTGGAAAAACAGACGGCTTTGCTGACTCTCGAACTCCGCCGCGAAAAAATCAAAAACGAGATTGCGGCGATAAAAGCCCAGCGTCAGAAAGCCCTTGAAGAAGAAGAAGCCAAAAAAGAAGAAAAAGAGCGCAAACGCATTGAATGGGAAAAAGAACAGGAAGCCAAAATCCTGCGCGAAAGAAAAGCGCTTATGGACGCGATGGCCAAAATGGAACGCCTGAGACAGGAAAAAGTTTTGAAAGCCTACAAGGAAACCATGCTGAAAGAAAAGCAGGAATGGATTAAAAACAACGGCAAACTTTATGAACAGATTAAAAACGTCGAAAGGGACAGAAAGAACCTGATTGAAGGACTGAAGACCAAGATGGCGCATATTTCGGCTCTGGCAACCAAAGCGCAGAAAGACGCCGAAACCGCCAAGGAAAACTATCAGCGCGAAGTCAAAAACCTGCAAACGCAGATTTCGATTTTGAAATCGCGTCTGGAAGCCGAAATCGCCGAGAAGAAAAACGACAAGACCAATCCGTTTGCCCAGCCCGAGGTCGTGGTTACGGAAACAGAGGAAGAACTGCCGAAACTGGCCGAGGAATACGCCATTATGGAAATCCGCGGCAAGGGTGAAAACCTGACGGCTAAACTGATTAACAAAGGCGGCGATTCATTCATGGTTCGCAACGGCACCGTTCTGCAGACCGGCCACCGGATTGACGAAATCACTCAGACATACGTCCGGGCTGAAATCAACGGCATGAAAGATTATCTCTACTTTGCCGCCGGCGGAATTTTGGAAAAAGAACCCGTAAAATCGGACATTCAGGGCAAAAAAAACAAAACAACGGCCAAACAGAACGCCAACGCCGAGCTCCGCAACACAACCATGGTCAACAAGGGGGTTCCGAGTTTAGGAAGCGGCATGTTCGTCCGATAGGCAGGCATAATGGTTGATGAACCCGAAAACAACGAAGACAGCTTGCAGCAGCCGGACACCGGTATTCTTAAAAGGAACACCAATCTGGCAGTAGACGAGACTGTTGAAGAAAAGCCGGTCAATATTCTTGACCAGCTTTTTGGTCATGGCAACAGGCTGTTGACGCTGCCGGGTTCTTCGCTGGTTATCAATGATGATACGCGCCGCCTGCTGGCGCTGTTTTCCGACGGCACCTTTCTGGTTTCGGAATCACACAAATTTGACGGCCGCGTTCTAAGTTTTGAAGTTCTGGCGCGCAAGAAAAAACTCAGCATCGGCAAACCCCGCTATGTTTCGCAAAACGAACTGAACGCCATATACGCTTTCGGCGAGCGCAACCAGCCGATTTCGGAGAACGACGAAGACCTGAACCAGCTGCAGATGCAGAAGGACTTTGTCAACGTGGTCGCCCGGGCCGCTTCGCAAAAAGTTTCCGATATTCACATCGTCGTCGCCGACAGCACGCAGATTATGTTTCGCATCAACGGTATGATGCAGACAGAAATGGAATATAACAAAGAATGGGGCGAATCTTTCGTGCGCGCGGCATTTGCCTCGGCGGACATTTCGGACGCGAACTATGCGCAAAACGAATTTCAGGGCGCGCAAAAACTGGGTTCCACACCGCTGCGCGGTTCAAAGGGCAAACTGATGCTGCCGCACAACGTGCTGGCTATCCGCCTGCAGTTCAATCCGATCGCTTTTGGTACGCAGTATCTGGTTATGCGTCTGCTGTATGCGGACGACAATCCTGACGGTTCCGGCGATTTGGCGGCTCTGGGTTTCGGCGAATATGAAGAAAACCTGTTTTATCGCCTGCGTGCGGTACCAATCGGCCTGAACATCATCGCCGGCCCGACCGGTTCCGGAAAAAGTACGACCCTGCAGCGTAACATGATTAAGCTTTTGCAGGAAAAAAACTACGAAATCAATCTGATTACGGTGGAAGACCCGCCGGAGTATCCGATACCGGGCGCGCGGCAGATGCCGGTTACCAACGCCAATGACGAAGAAGAAAAAGACGAACAGTTTAACAAAGCGTTGTCGGCGGCGCTGCGTTCCGACCCGGACGTCATTATGGTCGGCGAAATCCGCGCGCTGGCAGCCGCCGAACTGACGTTCAAGGGCGCATTGTCCGGCCACGGCGTATGGTCGACCCTGCACGCAAACTCGGCGCCGGCCATCATTACCCGTTTCCGCGACATGGGCGTTCAGCCCTATATGCTGGCAGACCCGGAACTGATGAAAGGCCTGATTTCGCAGCGTCTGTTCCGCAAGCTGTGTCCGCACTGCCGGGTTTCGGTCAAAGAAAAACTGAACATGCCGCAGGTACAGCGCCTGAAAGTCGCGCTGGGCGACTTCGGCATTGAAAACACCTATATGCGCGGGCCGGGCTGCAAATTCTGCGACGGCCGCGGCATTAAGGGACGCATGAGCGTTCCGGAAATCATTCTGCCGGACGCAATGTTTCTGGAACTGATGATCAACGGCGAAACCAGAAAGGCTATCGACTACTGGACCAGCGACCTGAACGGGCGGCCGCTGAAAGACGCCGCGATTGAGCGCATGCTCAAGGGATATATTGATTTGGACGAAGTCGAGCGCTGGTGCGGCCTGCTTGACCAGCGTCCGGTTTACTAGGGAGTTTTACTATGGCTCAGGATGACAGCAAACGCAGATCCGCCTCCATGGCCCGCGCCATGAAGCAGCTGAACGCCATTGAGGTTTATTATGCCAAAATGATTTGCAATTTTTCAAACCAGACGCGTTTGAAAATCTATCGCAAAATCGCCTCGCTGATGCGCAACCGCTTTTCGCTGATGAACGCGCTGGACATGCTGCATGACGGCGCTTCCAACGGCGGCAAAAACCCCGACGAACCGATGGCCATCGCCATTGCCAGCTGGGCCAAGGCCCTGCAAAACGGTCTGCCGTTTTCCGACGCGCTGAAAGGCTGGGCCCCCGACCGCGAAAGACTGATGCTTTCGGTGGGCGACGTTTCCGACCTGGAAGGCGCCTTAATGAACCTTATCCGCGTTACCGAGGGTTCAACCAAAATGATACGCCCGATTATCGGCGCCATCGCCTATCCGTCGTTTCTGTTTATGATGGCCATCCTGATTATTTACGGTATCGGCGTCTACATGGTGCCGCCGATGATTGACGCGGCACCGACGGTACGCTGGCGCGGCATGGCGTTGACGCTGGTAAACCTGTCGGACTGGATTAAAAACTACTGGGCGGTGGCTTTTGCTTCGTTGCCGGCCGTTATGGCGGTCATTTACTTTACCATCGGCATTTGGACGGGAACAATCCGCGCAATTATCGACCGGCTGCCGCCATGGTCGCTGTATAAGGTCTTTACCGGCATCAGCTGGCTGCTGGCTCTGTCGGCTCTGGTCAAGGGCGGTACGCCGGTTTCGACGGCTTTGCGCGCCCTGCGCCGGGATTCAAGCCGGTATCTGAAAGAACGTATTGACAAAACGCTGGTTTTCATCAATAACGGTGACAACCTTGGCCAGGCGCTGAGCAAAACCGGCCTTGACTTTCCTGACAAGGAAATCATCAGCGACCTGAAAATCTATTCGGAACTGGACAACTTTGAAGAAGCGCTGGAAGCCTTAGCCAACGACTGGCTGGAAGAATCCGTCTATCTGATTGAGCAAAAGGCGTCCATTTTGAACATGGTTGCCCTGCTTTCGGTAGGCGGCGTCATTGCCTGGGCGGTTATGGGCGTGTTCCAGATGCAAGACCAGATTACCAGTTCAATGGGAGCTTAAAGATGAAAATGACCGATTTTTGCCGCCGCGTTGAAAAATTTGTTAAAACCTACCCCACGCCGTTGGCGGCAGGGCTGACGGTTTTACTGATTATTGCCGGCGTCTGGCATGTGGCAAGCCGTCCGAATCAACGGGTTATCGGCGCGATGGACAATTTGGCACAGCTGACCGAAAACATTCGCCGCAACTATAAAAACCGGCCGGACTACTGGGGGCTTTCAACCGAAAACGTCATACAAAAGCAGATTGCTCCGTCCGCCATGCTTCGCGACGGCCGCCTGACAAGCCCGGTTGCTGCGGAAATCAGCGTCGGCGGCGACGAAAACGGCAGTATGGTCATGCCGGGCATGCGCAGTTTTTACATCGCCTTCAAAAATCTGTCAAAAAAAGACTGCGTTGACATGGCCGTTTATCCATTGAGCGAAAAAATCAAGCTCGGGCTGCTTTCCGTTACTCTTAAAAACGGCGACGAAGAAACCGTTTTTCAATGGGGCGGCGAAAACGCCCTGCCGGTAAGCAAAGAAAAAGCCGCAAAAATTTGCCGGAAAAAAAGCATTATTTTATGGAACTTTGAATAAATTTGTAATTTATTAACCATTAGCTGTTAGTGTGTATGTAAAAGTATTCTACATGTTAGGGAAAGTCTTATGATAAATTTAAACAGAAGTGAACAGAACGGACGTTCGATGGTGGAGATGCTGGGCGTGCTGGCCATTATCGGCG
>ENA-OOWH01001534-OOWH01001534.1-human-gut-metagenome-genome-assembly--contig:-NODE-1534-length-13329-cov-3.459997_pt1 | contig 13329 bp, 8 predicted proteins | sample MGYA00241576_ERZ501321 | MGnify/ENA primary metagenome ERZ501321 (study PRJEB25962, sample SAMEA2042733) | human gut metagenome | biome: human gut; feature: human-associated habitat; material: faeces... | reverse complement strand
TCTCGGCGCTAACGAAGCACCGCCTGCAATCATTTCAATGTATCTCGGTGATGACCTCGGCGAACTCGTTGATTCAATCATCAATGACAGAGAATATGTAAGCAAGGGTAAGCAGAAGATGAGAACAGGCGTTGATGTTCTTCCTGACTTTATGAAGGACACATCAGACCGTAACCGTACATCACCTTTTGCATTCACAGGTAACAAGTTTGAATTCAGAGCACTTGGTTCTTCACTTAACATTGCCTGTCCTAACTATATGCTCAACACTATGGTAGCCGAAGAACTTTCAGAGTTCTACGATGAGCTTAAAGATGCGGATGATATGGACGCAGCTATCAAGGCTCTTGTTAAGAAAGTATTCACAGAGCATCAGAACATTATCTTCAACGGCAACAACTACGCTCCCGAGTGGGTTGAAGAGGCTGAAAGAAGAGGACTTCTTAACCTCAAGTCACTTCCTGACGCAATGGAACACTTCCTTGACAAGAAGAATGTTGACCTCTTTGTTAAGAATAAGATTTGTTCGGCAGACGAAATCCGTGCAAGATATGAAATTGAGCTTGAAAGCTATTCTAAGCAGATTAACATTGAGGCTCTCACAATGATTGATATGGCTAAGAAGAACATTCTTCCTGCCGTTACATCATATGTAAGAGATCTTACGGATACAGCACTTGCCAAAAAGGCACTTTCAGACGCTATTCCTACAAGCGTTGAGGAAGACCTCATTACAAGCCTTTCAAACAAACTTGTATGTTTCTCAAAGAAAACTGCAGAGCTTGAAGAGGCTGTTATCAAGGCAAGCGACTACAGCGATGATAACCTCAAGTATGCTAAGTACTACAGAGAAACAGTATTTGCACTTATGCAGGAACTCAGAGCTGTCGGTGACGCAATGGAAACAGAAACAGCTTCGGAATACTGGCCTTATCCTTCATACGGCGAACTTCTTTTCGGTGTGTGATTGATAGAACCTCTATTTATACTAAATAACATTATTTATATTGTATAACAGGTAACACAACGGCGTGTGATTGACAGAATTAAACTGTCAACTCCACGCCGTTTTTGTTATTTTGATAAAAGGAGAGATTTATATGGCAGAACTAATTTACGGAGGCACAGGCGTCTGGTTTATGATCGGCGCATTACTCGTGTTCTTTATGCAGTGCGGATTTGCAATGGTTGAAACCGGTTTTACAAGAGCTAAAAACGCAGGTAACATCATTATGAAAAACCTGATGGACTTTTGTATCGGTACGGTTGTATTCAGCTTGTTAGGCTTCGGACTTATGATGTCTGAGAACTATGTTGCAGGATTCATCGGTGTTCCCAACCTCAATATGTTCACAGACTGGATGAACTTTGATTGGAACTCATTCGTATTCCAGCTTGTATTCTGTGCTACAGCAGCTACTATCGTTTCAGGTGCTATGGCAGAGCGTACAAAATTCTCGGCATACTGTGTTTACAGCGCAATTATTTCACTCGTTGTTTACCCGATTGAAGCAGGTTGGGTTTGGAACGGTCAGGGTTGGCTTGCCCAGCTCGGCTGTATCGACTTTGCGGGTTCAATCGTAATTCATATGGTCGGCGGTATCTCGGCACTTGTCGGCGCAATCATTCTCGGACCCCGTATCGGTAAATACGGCAAGAACGGCAAGGTAAACGCTATCCCCGGTCACAGCATCACACTCGGTGCTCTCGGTGTATTCATTCTTTGGTTTGCATGGTACGGCTTTAACGGTGCCGCTGCTGAAGGCGGCGCTCGTCTCGGTCAGATTCTTCTTACAACAACAATTGCTCCGGCAGTTGCAACAGTAACAACCATGCTCTTTACATGGATTAAGAACGGCAAGCCTGATGTTTCAATGTGTCTTAACGCATCACTCGCAGGTCTTGTAGCAATCACGGCAGGTTGTGCAGATGTTGATGCAATCGGCGCAGCAGTTATCGGTATCGTTTCAGGTATCCTCATCGTAGTAGCAGTTGAATTCGTTGATATCAAGCTTAAAATAGATGATCCTGTCGGCGCATTCTCGGTACACGGCGTAAACGGTATGTGGGGCGGCCTTGCAGTAGGTCTTTTCGCAACAGGTAACGGTCAGAACGGCATCACAGGTCTTTTCTACGGCGGTGGCTTTGCTCAGCTTGGTAAGCAGGCTCTCGGTATTGTTACAATCGTAGCTTGGACAGTTGTTTGCATGATTATCGTATTCACAATCATCAAAAAGACAGTAGGTCTTCGTGTTACAAAGGACGAAGAAATGAAGGGCCTCGATATCTGTGAGCACGGTCTTATCAGCGCATATGCAGACTTTATGCCAATCGGTGTCGGTACAGCTTCACTTGATGAAACATTTGATGTTGACAGCAATGTTCCTGTAACTCAGGCAGTTCCCGTTCAGCTTGCCGGCAAGTATGATGCTCCGACTCTCAAGAAGAAAGAGGTAGCCGAAGGCGCAGTGAAGATGAGCAAGATTTCCATTATCTGCCGTCAGAGCAAGTTCGAAGATTTGAAGGAAGCACTGAATGCGATTGGCGTCAGTGGTATTACCGTAACTTCCGTATTAGGCTGTGGTACTCAGAAAGGTACAGCAGAGTATTACCGTGGTGTTGCTATTGAAAGTAACCTCCTTCCTAAGATGAAGGTTGAAATCGTAGTTTGCAAGGTTCCTGTAAAGGCAGTTGTTGATGCGGCTGTTAAGGCACTTTACACAGGTCACATCGGTGACGGCAAAATCTTTATCTATGATGTTGAAGATGTTGTTAAGGTTAGAACAGGCGAAACAGGCTACGACGCTATGCAGGATATTGAATAATCCCCAATAGCTTAATTAACCTATCCTTTTTAATTCACATAAACCGAGACGCCCCGAACGGCAATAGCTGTTCGGGGTGTTTTGGCATATAAATGTTTAGCAAAGATAATTGACTTTGTTTTGTATATGCTATATAATAATAGTGTAAAGAATGATATTTGACACTATTAAGGTGGTGGAGCGTATGACAGATTACAGAAAGCTTTGTATAGATTTGTTCGGAACAGATAACGAAACCGAGTTAAAGGATATTGCAGGCAGGCTTAAAGGCGGAAGAAAAAATAAGTTGACCGAAACGGATGTTAAAAATGCAATTGAAATGCAGAAAAACGGTAAAACTACTGCTGAAATAGCACAAACTTTTAATGTAAGCCGTCAGACAATTTCAAAATATCTTAACAAGCCCTTGAACGGCAATTATGTTATGCGGCTTGATTTTATGTTCCGTCAGAAGGTGTGTACGGAAATATATGTCAACTTTGCCGATAAGAAAATAAAAATTGTGAATCGCACCAATGATATAATGAAGAGAGCTTTCGGTATAAATGAAAATCCGGATTGGAACGATTTTGAACAGTTTCTTGAAGAAAGATGTTTTCCGAAATCAAGGGCATTCCGAAAAACTATTTTGAAAAAAATCGGAGCGGACGGCTACGATACTTTGCAGATACTTGAAAAAACAGACGGAAGAACGGCTGAGGATAACCAATATATAAGGTTTACAAGAAAGGAGCTGTACGCTTTTTGATTAAGGAAATCAATCTTGACAATTACTCACTTATAGATACAAAATCTGCTTCTTCAAAAGGCAATCAGCAAAAGTGGCTTGTAAATGATTTCTGGTACAAAGCAGACCATATGGGATATGAGGGCTTGTGTGAGGTTATTGTATCTGAATTGTTGAAGAAATCGAATATAACCGATTTTGCGGAATATTTTCCGATAAAAATAGAATTTGCAGGTCGAAAGCTTAACGGTTGTTATTCAAAAAACTTTCGCAAAAAAAATGAAAGCATTGTCACGCTTGAGCGTTTGTCAAAGCAATGGCTTGCGTCATCAATGGCGAAAAATCTTTTGAAGTACGATGATGTGAAGGATAAAATTTCCCACACCGTTGATTTTATTGAGAATAAAACAGGTTTGAAAAATGTCGGAAAATATATAACAGCAATGCTTGAGCTTGACGCATTTTTTCTGAATGAGGACAGGCATACCAATAATATTGCGTTTATACTGAATGATGATACAGGCGAATACAGATTTTGTCCGTATTTTGATTTCGGACTTTCGCTGCTTGCCGACACAACCGAGGATTACCCTCTCGGAGAGGATATTTACAACTTAATCCCAAAAATTCACGCAAAACCTTTTGATGTAGATTTTGATGTACAGCTTGATGCTGCTCAGGAACTGTATGGTGAACAGGTAAAATTTTCGTTTATGAGTTCCGATATAGAAAAATCTTTTGAAAAAGTCAGCGGATATTATCCCGATGAAGTTGTGGTAAGAGTGAAAGATTTAATCTATAATCAAAAACAAAAATACGGTAATATGTTTGAGTAATGTTCAAATGGAAAATTGCCCGAAAAATGTTGAAAAGTGTAAAACAAATTTGCAATGAAAATGTTTTTACAAAATTGTAAAAAATATTGTCATAATTCCTTTAAGTAAATAACAATAGGGGTTAATCTTGTAAAATAATAAGATGAATGAAACAATATGCGGTGGTGAGGTTCTTGAAAAATGCTTTGTTGATTTCACACTCTGAACAGAGTGCCGTTTCTTTGTCACAATTGCTCGGAAGCGAAGGCTATACGGAGATTTCCGTCTGCCAAACCTCACAGGAGGCTAAGGAGCTTGCAAAGGGTGAGATTTTTGACCTCATCTGCGTCAATGCACCGCTTGAAAAGGAAAACGGCATTGAGCTTTCAAAGTACTTTGCCGGAACAACCCGTTCAAGTGTTGTGATTATCGTTCCGCAGAGAAATGCGGATTATGTGAATGACGCACTTACGGAGCACGGTGTTCTTGTTATTGCAAAGCCCGTAAACAAGCACCTGTTTCACCACTTTTTGCAGTTTACGGAATGTTTTAAGATGCGTATGTTCCGTGTGATTGAGGAAAATGAAAAGCTCAAGCATATGGTTGCGGATATGAAGATAATAAACAGAGCAAAGTTCCTGCTTATTACCTGCCTTAATATGTCCGAAGATCAGGCGCATCGCTATCTTGAAAAACAGGCTATGGATCTCAGAACAAGCAAGCTTGAGGTTGCAAAGCAGGTTATCAGAACATATGAGAACTGACTGCGATTTTTTTAGTTTATTGAAAGGAATGTGTTTTTATGAGCCGTGCGGCATACTTAATCCTTGAAAACGGAACAGTTTTTGAGGGCAAGGCGTTTGGTGCCGAAAAAGAAACTACGGGAGAACTTGTTTTTACTACAGCAATGACAGGTTATCTTGAAACACTCACCGACCCCAGCTATTACGGTCAGGTGGTTATTCAGACATTCCCTTTAATCGGCAACTATGGTGTTATCCCTGCCGATTTTGAGAGTGACTCTCCGTCGCTGAAAGGTTATATTGTACGAGAATGGTGCCAAGTTCCTTCAAACTTCCGTTGTGAGGGTGATCTTGACACCTTTTTAAAAGAGTCGGGAATTCCCGGCATTTACGGAATTGACACCCGTGCGCTCACAAGAATTGTGCGTGAATACGGTGTTCTGAACTGCAAAATCTCCTATTCTCCCGATGTAACAAAGGAAGAACTTGACGAGATTAAGAACTATGTTATTACAGAGGCTGTTGAAAGCACTACTATAAAAGAAAAAGAGCATTTTGACGCTGAAAACGGCGACCTCAATGTTGTGCTTATGGATTTTGGCGCAAAGCATAACATCGGCAGAGAGCTTGTTAAGAGAGGTTGTAACCTTACAGTCGTTCCCGCCCACACAACAGCGGATGAAATTAAGGCTATGAATCCCGACGGCGTAATGCTTTCAAACGGACCGGGAGATCCTTCGGACAACACAGAGATTATTGCGGAGCTTAAAAAGCTTTGTGACTTCGGGATTCCGACCTTCGGTATCTGTCTCGGTCACCAGCTCCTTGCACTTTCACAGGGTGCAAAAACAGAAAAGCTCAAGTACGGTCACAGAGGTGCAAACCAGCCTGCAAAAGAGGTTGAAACAGGCAGAGTTTACATTACATCACAGAACCACGGCTACGCTGTTGTAAGCGACAGTATGCCCGAAAACGGCAAAGTAAGCTTTGTAAACGGTAACGATAACACCTGCGAGGGCGTAAACTACACAAATATGCCTGCTTTCTCGGTTCAGTTCCATCCGGAAGCTTGCGGCGGTCCTCACGATACAGCATTTTTATTTGACCGTTTTATTGAATTGATGAAGAACAACAGAAAATAAGAGTCCGAAATTCGGATTACTATTCAGCATAAGAACAGATACAATAATTACTTGAACGAGGAATGATTATATGCCACTCAAAAAGAATATCAAACGAGTTATGGTAATCGGTTCGGGCCCTATCGTAATCGGTCAGGCTGCCGAATTTGACTATGCAGGCACACAGGCTTGCCGTGCGCTTAAAGAAGAAGGACTTGAGGTTATTCTCGTAAACTCAAACCCTGCTACAATTATGACTGATAACGCAATGGCTGATAAAATCTACATTGAGCCGTTGACACTTGAAACAGTTAAGAGAATCATCAAAAAGGAACGCCCTGACAGCCTTCTTTCAACCCTCGGCGGTCAGACGGGTCTTACCCTTTCAATGCAGCTTGCAAAAGAGGGCTTCCTTGATAAATACAATGTTCAGCTTCTCGGTGCAAACCCCGAAACAATTGACAAGGCAGAGGACAGACAGCTTTTTAAGGACACAATGATTGAAATAGGTCAGCCTGTTATTCCGTCACTTGTTGTTACAGATGTTGAATCAGCTGTTAAGTTTGCCGATGAAATCGGTTATCCTGTAATTATCCGTCCTGCATTCACACTCGGCGGTACAGGCGGCGGTATTGTCGATAACGAGGAAGAACTTCGTGAAATCACATCAAACGGTCTTGAACTTTCTCCTATCACACAGGTGCTTGTTGAAAAATGTATCTCAGGTTGGAAGGAAATCGAGTTTGAGGTTATGCGTGACAGCGACGGAAATGTTATTACTGTCTGCTCAATGGAAAACTTCGATCCTGTAGGCGTTCACACAGGCGACTCAATCGTTATCGCTCCTACGGTAACGCTTGCTGACAAGGAATATCAGATGCTCAGAAGTGCGGCTCTCAACATTATCTCTGCGCTTAAAGTAGAGGGCGGTTGTAACTGCCAGTTCGCACTCAACCCCGAAACATTTGAATATGCGGTTATCGAGGTTAATCCCCGTGTATCCCGTTCATCGGCACTTGCGTCAAAGGCAACAGGTTATCCTATTGCAAAGGTTGCCGCTAAAATTGCTATCGGTTACACACTTAATGAAATCAAGAATGCCGTTACAGGTACAACATACGCTTGCTTTGAGCCGGCGCTTGACTATGTTGTTGTAAAATTCCCGAAATGGCCTTTCGATAAATTTGTATATGCAAAGAGAACACTCGGTACTCAGATGAAGGCAACAGGCGAGGTTATGGCTATTGCTCCGACATTTGAACAGGCTATTATGAAAGCCGTAAGAGGTGCCGAGATTTCTCACGATACTCTTAATGACAAGGAATTTGCAGAGCTTTCAAACGCATCGGTTTATGACAGACTCAGCGTTTGCGATGACAGAAGAATCTTCTGCGTATATGAGGCTCTCAAGAGAGGCATTACAGTAGAACAGATTCACAACATCACTCTCATTGACGAGTGGTTCCTTGAAAAGCTCAAAAATCTTATTGCCGTTGAAAACGAACTCAAGAACGGCGAGCTTACGGAGGATCTCTATGTTCGTGCCAAGAACAAGGGATTCCTTGACAGAACAATTGAAAAAATCACAGGCAAGAAGGTTGAAAATCCGCTTGTTCCCGTTTATAAAATGGTTGATACCTGCGCCGCAGAATTTGAGGCTGAAACTCCTTACTTCTATTCAACATTTGATAAGGAAAATGAAGCTGAGGAATTCATCAGAGAGCAGAAGAGCGATAAGAAAACAGTTATCGTATTCGGTTCGGGTCCTATCAGAATCGGTCAGGGTATCGAATTTGACTATGCGTCTGTTCACTGCGTATGGGCGCTCAAAAAGGCAGGCTACGATGTTGTTATCGTAAACAACAACCCTGAAACAGTATCAACAGACTTTGACACAGCCGACAGACTTTATTTTGAACCGCTCACAACCGAAGATGTTATGGGCATAATAAAGACAGAGAATCCGTTCGGTGTAGTTGTTGCATTCGGCGGACAGACAGCTATTAAGCTCACAAAGTTCCTCAGCGACAACGGTGTAAATATTCTCGGCACATCATACGATGCCATTGATATGGCAGAGGACAGAGAGCGTTTTGACGAGCTTCTTGAAAAGTATCATATCAAGCGTCCCCGTGGCGTAACGGTTATGACAACAGACGAGGCTCTCGATGTTGCAGACAAAATCGGTTATCCTGTTCTTCTCCGTCCGTCATATGTTCTCGGCGGTCAGAATATGATTATTGCATTCAACGAAGATGATGTCAAAGAGTATATGGCAATCATTCTTGCACAGAATATTGAAAATCCGATTCTTATTGATAAGTACCTTCAGGGTACAGAGCTTGAAGTTGACGCCATTTGTGACGGTGAAGATATTCTTATTCCGGGTATTATGGAGCATATCGAGCGTGCCGGTGTTCACTCGGGCGACTCAATTGCGGTTTATCCGGCATGGAATCTCTCAGACAGAATGACTCAGATTATTATTGAAAGCTCAAAGAACCTTGCAATTGAACTCCGTACAAAGGGACTTGTAAACATTCAGTACCTTATCTATAAAGACGAACTTTATGTTATCGAGGTAAATCCCCGTTCTTCCAGAACAATCCCTTACATCAGTAAGGTAACAGGCGTTCCTATGGTTGACCTTGCAACAAGAGCAATGCTCGGTGAAAAGCTCAAAGATATGGGCTACGGCACAGGTCTTTACAGAAAGAGTCCTTACATTGCGGTTAAGGTTCCCGTATTCAGCTTTGAAAAGCTTATCAATGTTGATAACCACCTCGGCCCCGAGATGAAGTCAACAGGTGAAGTCCTCGGTGTTGCAGGCACACTTGAGGAGGCTCTCTATAAGGGACTCATCGGTGCAGGCTATAAGATGAAGAAAAAGGGCGGTGTGTTCATCACAGTCCGTAATTCGGATAAGGCTGAAATCGGTGAAATCGCAAAGAAATACTACGATCTCGGATTCAGAATCTACGCAACAGAGGGTACAGCGGATGTACTCAAAAAGTACGGCATTGACGCTGTAAGCGTAAAGAAAATTCACGAGTCCAAGACAAACAATACTCTTACACTCATTGAATCGGGCAAGATTCAGTATGTTATTTCAACATCTGCAAAGGGCAGAATTCCTTCAAGAGATTCTGTTAAAATTCGTCGTAAGACTGTTGAAAGAAATATTCCGTGTCTTACATCTCTTGATACGGCAAATGCACTTGCAGATTGCCTCAAGAGCCACTATTCACAGCACAGCACGGAGCTTATCGACATTAACCACATGAGAGAGGAAAAGCTTATGTTAAAATTCACTAAGATGCAGGGTATAGGCAATGACTATATCTATTGCAGCACTTTTGATCAGGAAATCAGCAACCCCGAGGCGCTTGCCGTAAGACTTTCCGACAGACATTTCGGTATCGGCGGCGACGGTATTATTCTTGTTTGCCCTTCAAAGGTTGCAGACGCAAAGATGAAAATGTACAACCTTGACGGTTCAGAGGGTAAGATGTGCGGTAACGGTATCCGTTGCGTAGGTAAGTTCCTCTATGACCATGGTATGGTTGATATCAACGAAAAAGACGAAATTACAATTGAAACACTCAGCGGTATCAAGAAACTCAAGGCTTATACTTCAGGCGGAAAGGTTAACCGTCTCAGAGTTGATATGGGCAAGGCTATTCTTGAACCGAAGGAAATTCCTGTTGTTCTTGACGGGGACAAGGTTGTTGACAGACCTGTTGAAATTGCAGGCAAGAACTATAACATCACCTGCGTATCAATGGGCAACCCACACTGCGTGGTATTCATGGACGATATTGATAATCTTGATATTGAAACCGTAGGACCGGAGTTTGAAAACGATAAGCTCTTCCCTGAAAGAGTGAATACAGAATTTGTAACAGTTCTCGATGACCATACAATCAAGATGAGAGTGTGGGAGCGTGGCTCAGGCGAAACATGGGCTTGCGGTACAGGCGCTTGTGCCGTTGCGGTTGCCGCTTGTGAAAACGGTTTCTGCAAAAAGGGCGAAGACATCAAGATTAAGCTCAAGGGCGGCGATCTTATTATCAACTATACTGATGAAACGGTATATATGACAGGTAATGCGGAAAAAGTATTTGAAGGCGAAGTTGAGGTGTAATCGTGGAGATAACCGAACATAAGAAAAATAAAAAATATATATTTGTAACAGGCGGTGTCGTATCCGGTCTTGGCAAGGGTATCACAGCCGCATCTCTCGGCAGACTTTTAAAGGCAAGAGGGCTCAAGATTGTTGCTCAAAAGCTTGACCCGTACATCAATGTCGATCCGGGTACAATGAGCCCGTATCAGCACGGCGAGGTATATGTAACGGAGGACGGTGCAGAAACCGACCTCGACCTCGGCCATTATGAGCGTTTTATTGATGAGGACCTTAACAAGTATTCAAACCTCACAACAGGTAAGGTTTACTCAAATGTTCTTGAAAAGGAGCGTCACGGCGACTACCTCGGTAAGACAGTTCAGGTAATTCCTCACATCACAAATGAAATTAAGTCTTTTATCTACAATGTAGGTGAAAAGACCAATGCCGATGTTGTAATTACGGAAATCGGCGGGGGGGGGGGGGATATCGAAAGCCAGCCGTTCCTTGAGGCTATCCGTCAGGTATCTCTTGAAGTCGGCAGAGAGAACAGCATCTTTATTCATGTAACTCTCGTTCCCTATATCAAGGGCAGCGAGGAACACAAATCGAAGCCGACACAGCATTCTGTAAAAGAGCTTCGTTCACTCGGTATCAATCCCGATATCATCGTTCTTCGTTGTGACGAACCTCTTGAGGAGAGCATTTTCAACAAGATTGCACTTTTCTGCAATGTAAAGCCGGATTGTGTAATCGAAAATATTACTCTCCCAACGCTTTATCAGGCACCTCTTATGCTTGAAAAGAGCAATTTCTCAAATGTTGTATGTCGTGAGCTCAATATTGTAACGGACAAAGAGCCTGACCTTTCCGAGTGGGAAGAAATGCTTAGCCGTATCAACAACCGTACAAAGAAATGCACGATTGCTCTTTGCGGTAAGTATGTTGCTCTCCATGACGCATATCTTTCTGTTGCAGAGGCACTTCGTCACGGTGGCTATGAAAATTCCGCCGATGTTGAAATCAAGTGGGTTGACTGCGAACTTCTTACAAAGTACAAGGTTGACGAGCTTCTCGGTGATGTTGACGGTATCCTCGTTCCGGGCGGCTTCGGTAACAGAGGTATCGAAGGTAAGATTATGGCTGCAAAATATGCCCGTGAGCATGATATTCCGTATCTCGGAATCTGCCTCGGTATGCAGACTGCAGTAATCGAATACGCAAGAGATGTTCTCGGCTATGCTGACGCCAACAGCGGTGAGTTTACACCAGAGGGCAAGCATAATGTTATTGACCTTATGCCTGAACAGGAAGGCATTGAGGATATGGGCGGCACAATGCGTCTTGGTGCATATCCGTGTGTTATCAATCCCGATTCGCTTATGGCTAAGGCTTACGGTCAGCATGAAATTTCAGAGCGTCACCGTCATCGTTATGAGTTCAATAACGATTTCAGAGAGGAAATTGAAAATGCAGGCATGAAGATTACAGGTACTTCACCTAACGGACTTCTTGTTGAGGCTGTTGAAGTTCCCGACAACCGTTTCTTCGTTGCTGTTCAGTATCACCCCGAGTTCAAGTCACGCCCGAACCGTGCTCATCCGCTTTTCAGAGAATTTATTAAGGCATCACTTGAAAAGTAATTGATTTTTCCACTTAACTTTCAGATTTAAAGGACTGATTTTAATGAAGATTAACAGAAATTTTGACAATCTCGTTCCTAACTATCTTTTTGCAGATGTTGCAAAAAAGACAAATGCATATATTGCGGCTCATCCCGATAAAAAGGTTATCAAGCTTGGTATCGGTGATGTAACCCTTCCGCTTGCTCCTGTTGTTGTTGAGGCAATGAAAAAGGGTGCGGAGGATCTTGCTCACAAGGAAACCTTCAAGGGTTATCCCGATTATGAGGGCTACGAGTTCCTCAGACAGGCTATTTCAGATTATTACAAGAGCTTTGGTGTTGCAGTAGGCGCTGACGAAATCTTTGTATCAGACGGTGCAAAGTCTGACTGCGGTAACATAGGCGACATCTTCTCAAAGGATAATGTTGTTCTTGTAACCGATCCTGTTTACCCCGTATATGTTGACTCAAACATTATGGCAGGCAGAGAAATCGTTTATGCTACATCAAATGAGGCAAACGGCTTTGCCGCTCTCCCTGATGAAAATGTAAAGGCAGATATCATCTACCTTTGCTCACCTAACAACCCGACAGGTTCTGCATACAATGCCGAACAGCTAAAGGCTTGGGTTGATTATGCTCTCAAAAACGATGCAATAATCCTCTACGATTCAGCGTATGAGGCATTCATCACAGAGGATCTCCCTCGTTCAATTTTTGCAATCGAAGGTGCAAGAAAGTGTGCAATTGAAATGTGCTCACTTTCAAAGACAGCAGGCTTCACAGGCACAAGATGCGGTTACACAGTAATTCCTAAGGAGCTTGAGCGTGACGGTCACAATATCTATGCAACATGGTACCGCCGTCAGGCAACAAAGTTCAACGGTGTTTCATGGCCTGTTCAGTGTGCTGCTGCCGCTGTATTCAGCGAAGAAGGTCAGAAGCAGATCAAGGAGAACATTTCTTACTATCAGGAAAATGCAAGAATTATCGCATCTGCTCTTGATGAACTCGGCATCTACTACACAGGCGGTAAGAACTCACCTTACATCTGGCTCAAGTGTCCGAACAATATGGGCAGTTGGGAATTCTTTGACCTCCTCCTCAACGAGGCAAATGTTGTAGGTACTCCGGGTGAGGGCTTTGGCGAAAACGGTGCCGGCTACTTCCGTCTTACATCATTCGGTGACAGAGAAAACACGATTGAGGCTGTTGAGAGAATCAAAAAGGTTCTCACAAACCTCTCAAAGTAATTTGATTGAATTCAGATTATTATATTGAATAAAACACACAGCGGATAACCCGAATTTTAAGGTTATCCGCTGTTTTTATAGGGCAAGCCGCCGTT
>ENA-OOWH01001524-OOWH01001524.1-human-gut-metagenome-genome-assembly--contig:-NODE-1524-length-13445-cov-3.103659_pt1 | contig 13445 bp, 13 predicted proteins | sample MGYA00241576_ERZ501321 | MGnify/ENA primary metagenome ERZ501321 (study PRJEB25962, sample SAMEA2042733) | human gut metagenome | biome: human gut; feature: human-associated habitat; material: faeces... | reverse complement strand
ACAGCTATGATCGGTGATCCATCCGGACGTACCGATATGCGTCAGATGATGACACCGGAGACCATTCAGCACAACGTAGACTGTTTTAAAAAGCAGATGAGCCGTTTCATCGATTTCGGAGAAGGCAAGGCAATGCTGGTAAACAATGCCGACTGGCTGATGGATTTAAACTACATTGATGTACTGCGTGATGTTGGTGCACATTTTTCCGTAAACCGCATGCTGACAGCAGAATGTTACAAGCAGCGTATGGAAAAAGGATTAAGCTTTCTGGAGTTTAATTACATGATCATGCAGAGTTACGATTTCTACACACTGTACCAGAAATATGGATGTAACATGGAATTCGGTGGAGATGACCAGTGGAGCAACATGCTCGGTGGTACGGAACTGATCCGCCGGAAGCTTGGAAAAGATGCGTATGCCATGACGATCAATCTGCTTCTCAACTCTGAGGGAAAGAAGATGGGAAAAACACAGTCCGGTGCCGTATGGCTTGATCCGAACAAGACTTCTCCGTTTGACTTCTTCCAGTATTGGAGAAATGTGGCAGATTCCGATGTGTTAAAGTGCATCCGCATGCTGACCTTCCTGCCATTGGAGCAGATCGATGAGATGGACAAATGGGAAGGTGCCAAGCTGAATGAAGCAAAAGAGATTCTCGCTTATGAGCTGACCAAACTGGTACACGGTGAGGAAGAGGCAAAGAAAGCCAAAGAGGCATCCCATGCACTGTTTGCAGGCGGCGGGGTTTCTGCACATATGCCGACGGTTGAAGTGACTGCAGATGATCTGTACAATGACAAGCTCGATATCATGGCAGTTCTTGTAAAGGCTTCTCTGTGTGAGAGTCGTTCCGATGCACGTCGTGCCGTACAGCAGGGTGGAGTCTCTGTGGACGGTGAGAAAGTTACAGACATCAGTACCAGTTACACGCTCGACGAGTTTGCCGGAGAAGGAAAGGTCGTAAAGCGTGGTAAGAAGAAGTTTGCAAAAGTCATCAGTAAATAAGAAGTTCGTATTGACTAACTCAAAGGCCGTTTGTTATAGTTTACCTAATTCATAGACAAAAGTATGTGAGGGAGTAGTTCGCACATTGTGTGACTTGTCAACATACCGGTCATTTGGACCTGGCAAGCCTTAAAGAATGAGACTCATGTGCACCGGAAAAACGTGGTTGCAGTCGCGCTTTTCGCTGGTGTACATTGGGTCTCTTTTTGATATATAAGGACAGAAGCGCAAGGTATGAATCCCTTCACAAAAGGAGAACATAAGAATGGTAATCGAGTTATTTCTGATTGGTGTCGGACTCTCGATGGATGCATTTGCGGTATCCGTCTGCAAGGGTCTTGGCATGGAAAAAATCAACAAAAAACATGCGTTTCTGATTGGATTGTATTTCGGAGGATTTCAGGCACTGATGCCGTTTCTCGGCTGGGCGCTGGGAATCCGCTTTCAGAAATACATTACTTCGGTCGATCACTGGATCGCCTTTTTCCTGTTGCTGTTTATCGGTGGAAAGATGGTGATTGAAGCGGTTCGTGATAAAGACGTGCAGGAAATTGGAGCAAAAGATCTGCCGCTGGATCACAAAGAGATGCTGCTTCTTGCAGTTGCAACCAGTATCGATGCACTTGCAGTCGGTATTACATTTGCCTTTTTAAATGTATCCATCATGGAAGCCTGTCTGATTATCGGATGCACGACATTTGTATTATCGGTCATCGGAGTGGTTGTCGGTAATTTCTTCGGTACCCGCTACAAAAGAAAAGCAGAGATTGCAGGTGGGGTAATCCTCATACTTATTGGTTTGAAAATACTATTGGAGCACTTGGGCATTATTGCCTTTTAACACATTATTTTACAGAAAGAGGGAAAAGATATGACAGAATTAATTTCAACATGTTCCATGCCGCTGGCGGTTATTTTTTTGATTGTGGGATTTTTCTTTCTTGTCAAAGGTGCAGATATCTTTGTGGAAGGAAGTTCCAGTATTGCAAAACGGTTTCATGTTCCGGCTATTATTATTGGCCTGACGATTGTTGCCATGGGAACCTCACTTCCGGAGACTGCGGTTTCCGTTGTTGCAGCAATCCAGCATAAGAATACGCTGGCAATCAGTAATGTGGTCGGGTCCAATATTTTTAATATGATGGTGGTCATCGGTTTTTGTGCCATAATGACTCCGGTTGCCGTACAGAAAGCTACATTGAAACGTGATTTCCCATATTCCGTGTTTGCAGCGTTGCTGCTTATGATACTCGGTGGTGTGGGAATGAAACTGGGACGTTTTGACAGTGCTGTATTTCTGGTGTTTTTTGCCATATTTATCGGAACAATGATTCGTATGGCATTGAAAGCGGGAAAAGAAGGCGGGCAACCGCAAAGTGAAGAGATTGAAGCGGCAGAGGCACAGAAAGTAATGTCGATGCCAAAAAGCCTGTTGTTCCTTGTGGTTGGTGTGGCCGGTATTGTGATCGGCGGGGATGTGGTTGTGGACAGCGCCAGCAATATTGCATTGAAAATTGGAATGAGTCAGACACTGGTGGGACTTACAATTGTTTCTATCGGAACTTCACTTCCGGAACTTGTCACTTCCGTTGTTGCAGCACGCAAAAATGAAGTCGATATGGCACTTGGAAATGCCATAGGCTCTAATATTTTTAATATTCTGTTTGTACTTGGTCTGGCGGGAGTTATCAGTCCGATGCCGTTTTTGATGGAAAACATCATAGATATTATTATTTTGATTGTTTTGAGCCTGTTGATCTGGGGGTTTGCATGGACAAAAGAAAAAATCAGCAGAAAAGAAGGTATTGTGATGCTGGTTTTATATGTGGCTTATGTGATTTATATCTGCATGAGATAGAAACTTCTGTGACAGGATGAATTTTGGAAAATAGTTTTTACAGGGGACAGGATATCAGGACTTTAATTTGCAGAAGGTTTTTTGACGGGAACATCAAGCACGCGTTTTACAGCACTTTGTAGTTCCGGATGCCGGCGATACATTTCGATGACATGCCGTTCATCTGCAGTGATCGGGAAGGATTTGTCTGCAGGGATGTGCAGGAGATTTCCGGTGAATGTGTCACTCTGATACAGTTCACAGAGCAGCAGCAGTGTTTCCGTGCGAGGATAGGCCTGATCGCTTTCCCATCCATACACGGTTTTTTCGGCGACTGCGATATTGTACAGGTCATTCAGCTGTACAACTACGTCATGGATCGTCCAGCCACGATTTTTTCGCATCGTCTTTAAGGCTGCCCCGATTTGTATATTTTTCATGTTGGTGCTCCTTTTCATTTATCTTTGGCAGTTTTGTACTGGAAAAAACTGGATAAAAGCATATTAGTCTACGGAAAAACAGGTCAGCAAGAAATTCTTGGCATATAAGAAAATATTCTTGAATAAACAGAAAAACGGACGAATGGGGGATACTTTACAAATGGCGTGGAATTCGGTAAAATGGGGAGAGCGAATGTGAGATAAGGAGGCCAAAAACATGGCAGAAAATAAAGGGAAGTTTTATATGACAACCGCGATTGCCTATACTTCAGGTAAGCCGCATATCGGAAACACGTACGAGATTATTCTTGCGGATGCAATTGCGCGTTATAAGAGAGCCGAAGGCTATGATGTCTATTTTCAGACCGGAACTGATGAACACGGACAAAAGATTCAGGAAAAAGCAGAGGCAGCAGATATTTCACCGAAAGAATTTGTAGATCAGGTTTCCGGTGAGGTAAAGCGGATCTGGGATCTTGTGAATTCTTCTTATGATAACTTTGTCCGTACCACGGATGAGGATCATGAGAAATGTGTAAAGAAGATTTTTAAAAAGCTTTATGATCAGGGTGATATTTATAAGGGATCTTATGAGGGAATGTATTGTACACCTTGTGAGTCTTTCTGGACAGAATCCCAGCTTGTAGACGGCAAATGTCCGGACTGTGGACGGGAAGTGCAGCCTGCCAAAGAAGAAGCTTATTTCTTTAAGATGAGTAAATATGCAGACCGGCTCATTGATTATATCAATACCCATCCGGACTTCATTCAGCCGGTTTCCCGTAAGAATGAGATGATGAATAACTTCCTGCTTCCGGGACTGCAGGATCTGTGCGTATCACGTACCAGTTTCAGCTGGGGAATTCCGGTAGATTTTGATCCGAAACATGTCGTATATGTCTGGCTGGATGCACTGACAAACTATATCACAAAGATTGGATATGATCCGGATGGTTCCACAGATCAGTTTAAGAAGCTGTGGCCGGCTGATCTGCATCTGATCGGAAAAGATATTGTCCGTTTCCATACCATTTACTGGCCAATCTTTCTGATGGCACTGGATCTGCCACTGCCAAAGCAGGTATTTGGTCATCCGTGGCTGCTTCAGGGCGGGGATAAGATGAGCAAGTCCAAGGGAAATGTAATCTATGCGGATGACATGGTAGATCTGTTTGGCGTAGATGCTACCCGTTATTTTGTATTGCATGAGATGCCGTTTGAGAATGATGGCGTGATTACCTGGGATCTGGTCATTGAGCGTTTCAACTCTGATCTGGCAAATATTCTTGGAAATCTGGTAAACCGTACCGTTTCCATGAGCAATAAATATTTTGGTGGTGTGGTCACATCCACAGGAGTCACCGGTGAAGTGGATGCAGATCTGAAAGCTGTTGTGACAGCAACCCGTGACCGTATTGTAGAGAAGATGGCAAAACTTCGTGTGGCAGATGCAATTTCCGAAGTATTTGCACTGTTCCGCCGTTGCAATAAATATATTGATGAGACAACCCCGTGGGTACTGGCAAAAGACGAGGCACAGAAAGACCGTCTGGCTGAGGTCCTTTACAATCTGACCGAGTCCATCACGATTGGCGCAAGTCTTCTGCACCCATTCCTTCCGGAAACCGCAGAAAAAATCGTGGCGCAGTTATCGACATCATTGCGTGATTTTGATGAACTCAATCAGTTTGGACTGTATCCGGATGGAACAAAAGTAACCGATGCTCCGGAGATCCTTTTTGCAAGAATTGACGCAAAAGAGATCCAGCCAAAAGTGGATGCCATTCAGGCAAAGCAGAAGGAAGAGTACGAAAAAGAGCAGAAAGCATTAAATGGCGGAGAGTCCGCAGATGAAGCAGTCATTGATATAGATCCGAAGGAAGAGATCACATTTGATGATTTTACGAAGATGCAGTTTCAGGTGGGAGAGATTCTCTCCTGTGAGGCAGTTGCAAAGTCAAAGAAGCTGCTTTGCTCCCAGGTAAAAATCGGAAACACCGTAAAGCAGATTGTATCCGGTATCCGTAAAGATTACACACCGGAAGAGATGGTCGGCAAGAAGGTTATGGTTCTTGTGAACTTAAAGCCGGCAAAACTTGCCGGAGTATTGTCCGAGGGTATGCTGCTGTGTGCAGAGGACGAAAACGGCACACTTTCTCTGATGACACCGGAGAAACCAATGCCAAGCGGTGCAGAGATCTGTTAAACAAGGTCGGAGGCATAAAAATAGGAGGCATAAATTATGGAAATCCTTGATGTTGTAGATGAAACCGGAGCACCAACCGGTGAAACCGTAGAACGCGCAGAGGCACACCGAGAGGGTGTGCGGCATCGCACCGCACATGTCTGGATTGCCCGCAACAGGAACGGTCGGATTCAGCTTTTGCTGCAGAAGAGATGTATGCAGAAAGACTCGTTCCCAGGCTGCTATGATATTTCCAGTGCCGGACATATACCGGCAGGGGAGGAGTATATTCCTTCAGCAATTCGGGAGTTGAAAGAAGAATTAAATGTGACAGTGCAGGAGTCGGATCTGATTTATTGCGGACAGGTGCATAAGGATGTTGACAGCGAATTTCACAGACAGCCATTTCATGATCACCAGATTTCAAATGTTTATCTGCTCTGGCTGGATCGGGAAGCAGAGGAATTTGAACTGCAGACCGAAGAAATTGAGAGTGTGCGCTGGATGGATTATGCCCAGGTGCGGGGCATGGTGGCTTCGGATACACTTCCAAACTGTATCATCATGGAGGAACTTGATCTGATAGAAAGGCATTTCTTATGATTTTTGAGACACATGCACATTACGATGATGCAAAATTTGATACGGACCGGGAGATGCTGCTTGCGGAATTACCGCAGCGCGGCATTTCGCCGGTTATTAATGTAGGGTCTTCCATTGCGACGACAAAGACAACACTTTCGCTGGCGCAGGAATACCCTTTTCTTTATGCTGCGGTGGGCGTACATCCCAGTGACGTGGATGATTTAAATGAGGACACTTATGCATGGCTCAAACAGCAGACAACGCTGCAAAAGACAGTTGCGGTGGGAGAGATCGGACTGGATTATTACTGGGATAAGGAACCGGAGATACAGGCGAAGCAGAGGTATTGGTTTGTACGGCAGCTTGCACTGGCTCAACAGGCAGATCTTCCGGTGATCATTCATTCCAGGGATGCAGCAGAAGATACCATGCAGATCATGGAAAAGGCATATGAGGATGGCATAAAGGGCGTGATCCACTGTTATTCCTATTCGCCGGAGATGGCACAGGAATATGTAAAGATGGGATATTTCATCGGTGTAGGCGGTGTTGTGACTTTTAAAAATGCCAAAAAGCTGGTAAAGACCGTGGAAACGATTCCTCTTTCGAGCATAGTGCTCGAAACCGACTGCCCGTATATGGCGCCGGAACCACACCGGGGAACGCGCAATGATTCACGGAATATTCCGTATGTGATTGCAAAAATTGCGGAGATCAAAGGCGTTTCTGTGGAGGAAGTCGAGCAGACCACACGGGAAAATGCCTTTGCACTGTTTACGAAAGTGCCACGATAAAGGAGAGATATTATGGAAGAGTATGAAGTAATCCGTATTCCGGTTTCGGATGGGACGGAAAAAGAGTTTGCCATCATGGATACTTTTACCGTTGAAGAGAAGCACTATATGGCAGTGTCTCTCATAGCGGAGGATGAGATTCAGGAAGGTGTGTATCTGTATCGATACCGTGATGCGGAAGACGGAGATATCGTTGTGGAACAGATTACGGAACCGGCAGAGTATAAGCGTGTATCCAGAACATATGAAGCGCGGTAAGGCTGCAAAAGAAGGATGAGAAAGATGAAAAAGTGGAAGAAAAGGCGTGTGGTGGCGGTGCTTTTGACGCTGCTTGTGCTGTTACAGTTTCCGGCAGACTTTGGAAGTGTGGCACATGCTGCGCAGAAAAACGAAATCAGGGGAACGATTTCGGTAGCATCCAATATCTCCCAGCAGGATATGCAGCAGTACCTGGATTGGTTTAACAAGAAATATCCTGGTATTGAGGTGAAGTACCAGTCGTATTCGGATTATGACAATGAGGTGTCAAAACAGATTCAGGATAGGGATTATCCGGATGTTTTATTCGTTCCGGGATCGGTGCCGGGAGCATTTACGACAGGAAAGAACAGCCGTTTCTGTTTGCAATCATGGATATTGATAACTTTAAGTCTGTCAATGATACGCTTGGACACGCCGGAGGAGATGAGGCGTTAAAACTTTTAGCGGATACGATGCGTCTGGTGTTTGGAACACATGTCCTTATGGCGCGGTTTGGCGGGGATGAGTTTGTACTCTGTATACAAAACCGTGATCAGGAGGGTGTTCAGGCACAGCTGGATAAACTGGTCAGAAGCATGTGTCAGACATTTACATATGGCGGGTGTTCAGTGCCGCTGTCCATCAGTCTGGGTGCTGTGTATATGACGGAGAAAGTTCCTTATGAAAAACTGTTTAAGGAAGCAGACAGTGTATTATATGAGGTAAAAACCCGTGGAAAAAACAGTTTTGAGATTCGGAAAATTTGAAAAATGATATAAAATGAAATCCCGGAGCATGGGAAATGGCTCCGGGATTTTTTCGAAAATGATTAATTTTTATTTGGAATAAACGGGCTGATCGCTCCAGCGAGCTGTGCAACCGGCATGCTCTGCAGCCATACACGTCCCGGTCCGGTGATAACGGTATTAAAGATCCCTTCCCCACCAAAGAGCATATTTTTTACACCCGGTACAGTCTGGATATCGATGGAACATCCGGCTGTCATTGCTGCGAGGTATCCGGTATCGACGACAATCTGTTGTCCCGGTGCGAGTTCATATTCTTTGATGTGTCCGTCAAATTCGAGAAAGACGGTGCCGTTTCCAGACAGACGCTGCATGATAAATCCTTCTCCGCCGAAGAGACCGCCGGCAATGCGTTTTTGGAAAAAAACAGACATTTCCACACCAGCGGTCGATGCGAGAAAGGCACTTTTCTGGGCGACAATCTCCTGCCCCGGTGCAATTTCAAATGCACGGATATCTCCGGGAAAGCTGGATGCAAATGCGATCAGTCCGGTGCCGCCCTGTGCGGTGTAACGGTTGATAAACATGCTTTCACCGGAAAAAGCACGACCGAACATTTTTCCGATTCCGCCGCCTGTTGTGGTTTCCATTTTCATATTTGGGGACATCCACGACATTGCGCCCTTCTCCGTGAGCATGGTTTCGCCGCCCTCTAAGTTGCAGATTACGACAGGCATTGGTGCTCCTTCAATTGTATAGTTCATAACTACCTCCCTGATATATTGTTTTTCGTTACAATATCATCTTAACGGAACATGGGGATCTTTTCAAGAAAATGTTTTTGGAATGGAGCGAATGGAGCGTAAATCATGACAGTGTATTTCGGTGACCGTTTAATGAAAGGAAATTGTAATTACCCGGTCAATCAGTTATACTATATGTAAATATGGCAAAATGATCTGTTTGTTGGAGGTTCATATGGTAAATACTTTGAAATTACCGGTAGGAATTGACAGTTTTGAAAAAATACGCAGGAACGGATTTTATTACATTGACAAGACAAATCTCATAGAACAGATTCTGATGAATTGGGGGGAAGTAACACTGTTCACCCGTCCGCGACGTTTTGGCAAGACATTGAATATGAGCATGCTGAAAAGTTTTTTTGAAATCGGTGCAGATGCTGCACTGTTTGAAGGCTTATATATTGCAAAGAATAAAGAACTATGCGATGCGTACATGGGAAAGTATCCAGTGATATTTCTCACGCTCAAAGGAGTGGAGGGGCTGACATTTGCGGATGCGAAGAGGATGCTCGGCACGATTCTTGCCAATGAAATGGACCGGCATTATTATCTCAAAACAAGTGATGCACTTACGGACGAGGATAAGGCATATTTCGCTAAAATGCTTACAGGTACGGATGAGAATATAAAAGACAGCATCCGTAAACTGTCACAGCTTTTATATAAACATCATGGGAAAAAGGCAGTAATTATCATAGATGAGTATGATGTTCCTCTGGATAAAGCATATCAGAATGGATATTATCGTGAAATGGTTTCTCTGATCAGAGGTCTTTTTGGTCAGGCATTAAAGACGAATGATTATTTACAGTTTGCATTTCTGACGGGATGTCTGCGAGTATCGAAGGAAAGTATATTTACAGGATTGAATAATTTTAAGGTACTTTCTATTATGGATTCCAGATTTGATGAACAGTTTGGATTCACAGATGATGAGGTAAAAAACCTCCTTGCGTCGTATGGTCTGGCTTCACATTTTCCGGAAACAAAGGAATGGTATGATGGCTATCACTTTGGAAATGCGGATGTGTACTGTCCATGGGATGTCATAAATTATGTGGATGAACTTAACTATGATCAAACGGTCGAACCACAGGATTACTGGTCTAATTCGAGTGGAAATGCGATCGTCCGCAGATTGATCGATAAGGCGGATGTGCAGACCAAGGATGAAATTGAGCGTCTGATCGCGGGAGAGTGTATTGAAAAGGAACTTTCACAGGAACTTACGTATGATGAGCTTGATAAAAACATTGGAAATCTGTGGAGCGTACTTTTTACGACCGGATATCTGACAAAACAGGGGCGTACAGCGGATGGAAAGATACGTTTGGCAATTCCCAATAAAGAGATAAAAAATCTTTTTATCAAGAAAATCAGGGAATGGTTCCGGGATACGTCCGCGAATGACGGTAAGAGACTGGAAGAATTCTGCAATGCATTTTTAGAAAAAAATACAGAAAAAATAGAGCAGCTCTTTGGAGAATATCTTTGGAATACCATAAGTATACGTGATACAGCAGTTGCAAAGGAAAAGAAAGAAAATTTTTACCATGGCATTTTACTTGGGCTTTTGGGATATAAAGCAAACTGGCTTATAAAGTCAAATGCAGAGTCAGGAACCGGCTACAGCGATATTCTTGTTGAGGTGCCGAACAACAGAACAGGAATTGTGATAGAACTGAAATATGCCGGGAATGGAGATCTGGATGCTGCATGTGCCGAAGCTTTGAAACAGATGGAAGAAAAATCATATGTCGATAAGCTGAAGCAGGACGGAATGCGTAATTTTATCAAATATGGAATTGCATGCTTCAAGAAGGATTGCAGGGTTGTGATTGCTGGTTAGCAGGAAGGAAACAAACATGGCAAAAGTAATCATGGTGCAGGGCACGATGTCAAATGCCGGAAAAAGCCTGATCGTTGCAGGACTTTGCCGTATTTTTGCGCAGGATGGCTATCGCGTGGCACCGTTTAAATCACAGAATATGGCGCTCAACTCCTACATCACCGAAGACGGTCTGGAGATGGGGCGCGCGCAGGTCATGCAGGCGGAAGCGGCGGGTGTGAAGCCTTCCGTGCTTATGAATCCCATCCTGTTGAAACCGACCAATGATGTCGGATCACAGGTGATCGTAAAGGGTGAGGTGCTCGGAAATATGCGGGCGCGGGATTATTTTGCGTATAAGAAAAAGCTGGTTCCGACGATCTGCGAGGCTTTTTCGGAGTTGGAAAAGCAGGCAGACATTATTGTGATGGAAGGGGCGGGAAGCCCGGCAGAGATCAATCTGAAATCGGATGATATTGTCAATATGGGGCTGGCAAAACTGGTCGATGCGCCGGTGCTTCTGGTGGGGGATATCGACCGTGGCGGCGTGTTTGCGCAGCTTTTGGGAACTTTGATACTTTTAGAAGAGGATGAAAAAGCCCGTGTGAAGGGTCTGATTATTAATAAATTCCGCGGGGACAAGACGATCCTTGATCCGGGAGTGGAGATGCTGGAGGAACGCGGCGGTGTGAAGGTTGCCGGAGTAGTGCCATATATGCATCTGTCCATTGAGGATGAGGACAGTCTGAGCGGCCAGTTGGACAACCACGATGTAGGCGTGATAGATCTGGCAGTGATCCGTTTTCCACGGATCTCCAATTTTACGGATTTTAACGTGTTTGAACGGCTGGAGGGTGTGTCCGTGCGCTATGTTTCTTCGGTGCAGGAACTGGGACAGCCGGATATGATTTTTCTGCCGGGCAGCAAAAATACGATGGGGGATCTGTGCTGGATGCGGCAGAACGGTCTGGAAACCGCAGTCAAAAAGCTGGCAGTGCATATCCCGGTCTGGGGGATCTGCGGTGGCTATCAGATGCTGGGGCGTACCATTTCGGACCCACATGGGGTAGAGAATGAGAATTCGCTACGCGAACCGCTGCGAGGTATGGAACTGATCGACACCGACACGACCCTGATGCCGGAAAAAATGCGTACGCAGACACGTGGAAAATTTGAGAATGTAACCGGTATTTTTTCCACACTTTCCGGATTGGAATTTTCCGGCTATGAGATTCATATGGGAAAGACAACGGTTTCCACCGGGGAACATCAGACGCCACTGGTACAGCTGGCAGATGGCAGAACCGACGGGGTGCAGCGCATGGAAAAAGGCAGCGAAGAACCCGGCGTATACGGCAGTTATGTGCACGGCATTTTTGACGATGGAGACATTGCCGTGCGCATAGTACAGGCATTGGCCGACAAAAAAAGGGTGTCATGGAAACCGGGGGCTGGCGGTGATTATCATGCATTTAAGGAACAGCAGTATGACAAGCTCGCACAGGGATTGCGGGAGCATCTGGATATGGAATATGTGTACTCTATTTTGCAGGAGAGCCGGATTTCCTCTTGATTTTTACAATGTTATAGATCCCGACACAAATCAGGACAATGGATAATACCAGAAGAATGGACAGTGGGTATTCGAAAATATAGTGATAGGAATCGGCATATGCACGACCATAGAGATCCATATATTTGAATTGTTCCCATTGACCCAGAAATGGAAGCACACACAACAGGAAAATTCCGGTTATGGTCATAAAAATAAAGGGAGTTCTTTTAGCAGGATTTTGGATTTTATTTTGGTTTTCTGCTGAAGCATCTGGTTTTTTGAGCATTGTGTCAATTGGAACATGGAATTGCTCACTGATTAAGAGCAGGGTATGGATGTTTGGAACAGAGATTCCCATTTCCCATCGCGATACGGCCTGACGAGTAACGCCTAATGTTTGAGCAAGCTGTTCCTGGGAAAGATGATGTTTTTGTCTTAAATCAAGAAGAATGTGAGCGATAGTTTGATTATCAATTTTGGTTTTATTCATATCAGCACCTCCTTTTTCTTATCATACATTTCATGGCTGAAAGAAGCAAGAAACAGGGAATTGCATTTGCGCAATTTACAATTGCAACAGGAGAAAATATTTGATTACAGGAAAAGAAATGGAGAAACTTAAAATCATTCCACCGGACGCACAGATCTACGCGCAGGTAAAAGCAAGCTGGGACAAAATTGCCAAACCGCTGGATGGTCTGGGGCAGTTTGAGACAATGTTTGCACAGATCGGCGCAATCACAGGAAGCAGCAGCCTTTCCATTGAAAAAAAAGTGATCCTCACCATGTGCGCAGACAACGGTATTGTCGCAGAAGGAGTCAGCCAGTCCGGACAGAAAGTGACCGCGGTGGTTGCAGGATTTATGGGGCAGCAGGCAAGCTCGGTTGGCAAAATGGCGCGCCGCGCCGGTGTGGATGTGATCCCGGTCGATATTGGAATCAACACAAAAGAAACGCTGCCGGGGGTGCGCGACTGCAAAGTGATGCAGGGCACGCGCGATTTTCTGCAGGAACCTGCAATGACAGAGGAAGAAGCGTTGCAGGCATTGTCTGTGGGAATTGATCTGGTCCGGGAGTGCAAAGACAAAGGCTATCAGCTGATCGGTACCGGAGAGATGGGAATCGGAAATACGACGACGAGCAGCATGCTTGTGGCGTCACTGACCGGACGCACAGCAGAAGAAGTGACTGGACGTGGTGCCGGATTAAACGACGCGGGGCTGTTGCGCAAGCAGCAGGTCATTGCGCAGGCACTGGAGAAATATGAAAAAGAGATCCGGTCAAAGCATGCACTTTCCATGCTGGCGGCATTCGGTGGTCTGGATATCGCGGGAATGGCAGGTGTATGCATCGGCGGAGCACTGTATCATGTGCCGGTCGTTCTGGATGGGCTGATCTCAGCGGTCGCGGCACTGGTG
>ENA-OOWH01001518-OOWH01001518.1-human-gut-metagenome-genome-assembly--contig:-NODE-1518-length-13466-cov-2.333085_pt1 | contig 13466 bp, 10 predicted proteins | sample MGYA00241576_ERZ501321 | MGnify/ENA primary metagenome ERZ501321 (study PRJEB25962, sample SAMEA2042733) | human gut metagenome | biome: human gut; feature: human-associated habitat; material: faeces... | reverse complement strand
TCCTGCCTCTTTCTTCACATACGGGATCAGTTCCTCCTGCAGTGCGCTCAACTCCTCCTGAGTCTGTTCTGTTGCTGTTGTCAGGATCACAATCAGATCGAGATCCGGGAACACAACGCCGAACTGACCGTACGCACCATCTGCGCGGAAGGAGCCCGGATAACGGCACATCCAGCACTGATAGCCGTAGCCCTGCGCCCAGTCTTTTACGTGGCCTTCCGAATCGCCCTCCGTCTCAATCTGCTTGCGGCAGGCGCGTTCAAACCAGTCTTTTCGAAGCAGCTGTTTTCCTTCCCACTCGCCCTGTTTGGACAGAAAATACGTGAATTTTGCCATATCCTCCGTCACCATCTTCATACCGCCTCCACCGAGCTCCGTCCCGTCTCCGAGCAACGCACAGGTAAGGGATGTGATGCCAAGCGGCTCCAGCAGACGGGATTTCAGAAACTCTGTGACGTTCTGTCCCGTTTTTTTCCTCAGAACGGCAGCCAGCATGTTAGTTCCGGCTGTATTGTATTTATAAAACGTTCCCGGTTCATGGAGCACCGGATGATGAAGAAAGGTAGAAATCCAGTTTTCTGAATTGTCCATAATCTCCGTCTCGTGACCACAACCCATAATCAACAGGTGATGCAGCGTGATTTTTTTGAGATTTTCGGATGGATTTTCCGGCAGCAGGTCCGGAAAGATATCGACAATTTTCTCATCCAGCGATAAGATTCCCTCCTGCTCTGCAAAACCAATCGCCGTTGCTGTCAACGATTTGCTGAACGAATACAGTGGATGACGAAATTTTTCATCATACGGCTTCCACCAGCCCTTCGCTGCACACTGTCCATGGCGGATCACCATAAAGCTGTGCAGCTCAATCTGGTTCTCTTCGATTCGGTCGAGAAAATTCAAAATTCCTTTGGAGCTGATTCCAGCTGATTCCGGTGTCACATCTTTAAAGTATCCCATTTTGCTTTTCCCCTTTCTCGCAGCCCTTATGCATCAATTTCGTAAAGTTCAACAGAAAGATCACCCTTCCAGCTTATACGGTCGTACGGTGTCTCCGGATAAACCACTGTAGAAATAGCATCTACGCCGTCCTCAGCAAACAGTTCCAGAATGGAAACATCAAAAACAAGCTCCAGATTCCATGCTCCGTCTTTCTTTCTCGCTGCGGTGCTGATGGAATATTTTTCCGTCATGAAGTGCTCACTGAATTCTTTGTAGCCCGCCATGGTACGGTCAACCGTGATTTTGGTGTCAGTTACATAAATCTTCAATTTCTGTCCCACTGAGTTTTTCAGACAGATTTTCGCATCTCCTTTTCCGGAAACCTTCAGTCCAAAGGTCTCTGTGCGGATCGTTGTGTGATTCTCGATCGGATAGCTGCTGTGGCGGAATTTTTCCAGTCCGGCCGGAGCAGCCGCAAGGGTCAGAGCACCATCTACTTCTGTCAGGGACAGTTTTCTTGCCAGAGTTGCCTGTCCACAGTACCCTTCTGTCGGAGTCTGCGCTGCATACTGCCAGTTCATACCCCATCCCATCAGCAGAACATCTTTCGCATTCTGGAATGTAACGGCTGCATAGTTGTCGAAGCCTTCATCCAGCCATCTTGGCTCATCGGATGGATAGGTGCAGAGGAATTTTTCTCCATCGAAATCACCCAGGAAATACTGCATTTTGCAGTGGTCATCTTCGGAAGCTTTCGTCATGCTGACAACGAGAACCCATACATTTTTTCCTTTATACTCAATCGGGAACAGATCCGGGCATTCCCATACACCCTTCACATGGTTTCCTTCCGGTCCGAATTCTCCAGTTTTCTCCCAGTTTTTCATATCCTGGGATGCGTAGAAGAAGACACGGTCCTGCGCTGCAAGAACAAGACTCCAGCATCTTCTGACCGGATTCCAGAACGCTTTCGGGTCACGGAAATCGGAAATTCCCGGGTTTTTGATGACCGGATTCAGATATGACTTTTCAAAATGCCGGCCCTTATCATTGCTGTATGCAATACTCTGCTGTTCCAAACCGTCCTTGTGATGGCTGGTATAAATAGCAATGATTGGCGGATTTTCATTGGTACCATACTCAGAAGAATTCTGCGTATCATACACAGCACTTCCCGAAAAGATAAATCCAAGTTCATCCGGATAAAGTGCGATTGGCTGATGCTCCCAGTGAATCAGGTCGCGGGATGTTGCATGCCCCCAGTGCATCGGTCCCCAGCTGGTATCATACGGGTACTTCTGATAAAAGAAGTGGTACACGCCATCTACATAAACCATGCCATTCGGGTCGTTCATCCAGCCTTCTTCCGGTGAAAAGTGAATTTTCGGTCTGTAATCTCTTTTTTTCATCATTTTTGTAAAACCTCCCAAGATAAACAACGGTCTGCAAAACCACTTCCATCGGCTTTGCAGACATCCGTCGTTTTTATTTATAGTAACGCTTCAGAGTCCCATCTCGATTCTGCCATGCTGCATCGTTACCGTTTATAAATGTTCCATCCCCTATTTTTTAATAGTGTACATTTTCACTTCCAGATCTCCGTCTGTGGAAACCACCTGATACGGAGCATCCGGGTAAACGCATACGGAAGCGGTCTCCAGACCACCATCTGCATAAATCTCCAGATAGGAAACGTCAAAAATAATCTCCATGTTGACATTTCCGCGCATGTAACGTTTTGTTGTAGATACCAGCAGATCCTCTTTTTTGAAGAGCTTCGGATCTACATCATCAAAGTAACTAAGGTCGCCGCTCTTAGAGCGGTCCACCGTGATGCTGTCCACCGTTACCTCGATGACTACTTCCTCACCTCTGCTGTTTTTCAGCGCAATTCTTCCGAAATTGCCCTGCACGAGAAGTCCAAAGCTCTCGGTCAGCAGCGGCTTCTGATTTCCGATCGGGAAGGCACCCGCACGGTACTCATCGATCCCGAACGGTTTTGTTTTCAGGCGGTAGCCCTCCTCGGTCTCACAAAGTGAAAGTTCTCTTGGCAGTGTCATCAGACCGGAATACTCACCGGTCGGAACAAAGTTCGCGTAGAGCGGATTAACGCCCCATCCAAGGTAAACCGGACGGTCGTAGTTTCCATACGTTACACCGGCATAATTGTCGAATCCGAAATCAATCCACAGCGGCTCGTCTGTGATCTCGGTGCACTGGAAGGTATCTCCGTCAAAATCACCGACGAAATACTGTATATTGGCACGGCCTTCGGTTCCCGGATGTATCATGCTGACTATCAGAATCCATTTGAATCCGTCAAATTCATTTCCTGTTTTAGCACGGATCAGATCGGTGCATTCCCATACAGTCGGCACTTTATTGACACCGACACCGAACTCGCCTGTTTTCTTCCAGTTTTTCAAATCCTGGGATGCGTAAAACTCTGCGTGGTCGCCGGATGCCAGAACAAGGCTCCAGCAGTCCTTTTTGTCATTCCAGAAGACGCGTGGATCACGGAAATCCGGTGTGCCCGGGTTTTCGATCACCGGGTTGCCATAATATTTTTCAAAATGCTTTCCCTGATCCAGGCTGTATGCAATACACTGCTGCTCCAGGCCCGTTTCCATATTGTGCGCCGTGTAGACAGCCACCATCGGTTTCTCACCGTATTTCGCAAATCCGCTGGTGTTATTTTCATCGTATGCCATACTTCCGGAGTACATCGTTCCGATCTCATCCGGGTACAGGGCGACCGGCAGATGCTCCCAGTGAATCAGGTCTTTCGATACTGCATGACCCCAGTGCATCGGTCCCCATACAACGTCATTTGGGTTATGCTGATAATACAGATGCCAGATACCATCGATATAAATCAGTCCGTTCGGATCGTTGTTCCAGTTTTTCTCCGGTGTAAAATGAATGTTCGGTCTAAAATCTCTTTTTCCCTGTTTACTCATAGGATCCCTCTTTTCCTGTTCTCTCTTTTCCTATTTTATCTTTTTCCATTTGGAACTTCAACAAAAAAGAAATAAGAACGAAATAATCTTCTTTTTAAATATGGCCATGTTATATGGGATACAACATGGCCACATTTGGAATTTCTTTAGTTATAGAACATTAATTGCAAATCGTTTACGTTACTGTTTTTTCGTAATCGCTTTTCGCCCGATTTTTAGTTTGCTGCAGAAGCTGCTCGATCTACTGCGCCCTGGTAAATCTCAACCAGTTCGCTCAAACCAGCGCCTTCCAGCTCTGTCTTATAGGACTCCCAGCTTGCATCATCAACGCCGCCGGTTACCCATGTAGTGATGTAACGGTCAACGATATCGGAGACGGTCGGCTGAATCTGTGCCAGACGCTGAATCTCTTCCTGGGTCATCAGAACACGCGGAATGGTGTCATACTCTTCCATGATGTCATCTTTACCGTTTTCTTTCTGCATCTCGAGAAGTTTTACAGCATCGAAGGTGTAGCCGCAAACGGTGTCATAGTACTCGTTCTGAACGATCATAGAACCACGGCAGGTTGTGGAGTTTACACGAGCCTCACCAAAGTTCTTATATTCCGGATTCAGAGGTTTGTAGTTTCCGTTTTCATCGAGCGGTGTACGAAGAACGCCGTCTTCGTCTTTCTCATAGTTGTATCCGATTGCGCCCCAGTTAGATGTAACAGAGATTTCCGGATCGCCTACCATGTAATCTACAAATCTTGCAACAACGTGCGGGAATTTGCAGGTCGTTGTGATTGCTGTATCGGAAGAATCCTGCAGCTCAGAGTAGTTGCACTCGAAACCGGTCATACCGTCTTCGCCCTGCAGTCTCGGAACTGCTACGTACTGATCATGTACTTCCTGGTTTGTAATTTCCTGATCGCCCCAAACACCGAAGGAACCGATCTTTGCAACATTCTCTTTGATCAGAGAAGATTTGAATGACATACTTTCATCTGCCTCGAAGGAACCGTTCCAGATCAGTCCTTCTTCATACAGCATGTTGAAAAATTCTGCTGTTTTCTTGAATGCTTCGTCTGTTGCAGTGAACGTAACTTTTCCGTCAACCATTCTTAAGTGATCCGCATAGGAGTTTCCTCCGCAGTAGGAGTCAGCGCATCCGAATGCACCTGTGAAACGATAGAACAGGTTGTAGGAACCAAAGGTATCGGTTGCGCCGAACCAGGTTGCCATCGGGATTTCATCGTCTTCGCCGTTTCCGTTCAGATCGCCGCCGTCGCGGATTGCTTTCAGGCAGTCTACCCACTCGTCTACGGTTGTCGGCACTTCTTTGCCTACTTTATCCAGCCATGTTTTGTTAATCACGAATGGTCCAGGTGTTAATACAAGACCTTTCATTTCCTCTACGTACGGGAATCCATATTTATGGCCGTTCGGAGCGGTGATCTCAAGCTGATACTGCTCATTGTCATCGAGGAATGCTTTCAGGTTCGGCATATACTCTTCGATCAGGCCTTCAGTCGGAAGGAATACATCCTGGTCTGCGTACTGAACTACGGTGTTTCCGGATTTACCATCGCCGAAGTTCCAGAATACATCCGGAAGATCCTGTCCGGAAGAAAGCATCAGATTGATTTTCTCTGTTGCGCTCTCCTGCGGGATCGGCTGCCAGTCAAACTCTACTCCTGTGTCCTCGAACCATTTCTGGCACATAGCCAGGTCGCCTACTTCTACAGTTCTGTCTGCAGAGTTTACGATCAGAGCGGAAATTTTTCCGTATTTCTCTTCGAATTTTGCCGGATCTTTGATGATCGGAAGAGTACCATCGAGCTGGATGATTCCCTCATCTACTGCTTCCTGCTCTTCTGCTGTGAGACCTGTGTCACCTGCCTCTGTACCGGATGCAGATGTGGTGTCTCCTCCTGTGCTTCCTGCACCGGAGCTGCTTGAGCTGCCTGAGCTGTTTCCACAGCCTGCAAGCATGCTGGTTACCATAAGGCTTGCCAGTAATACGGATACGATTTTTTTCTTCATGTTGTTCCTCCTTTATTTTGCTGCCTTTTCGGCAGTGAAATACGTAAATATTTTTGTGTTTCTACTATAAAATCATGTCTGCTGTAGCCATGAACTCTGTAACGATAACTTTTCTGTTCTGTATCAGCCCTTGACTGCACCGATCGTAACACCTTTTGCGAAGTATTTCTGCAGGAAAGGATATACGCACAGCAGCGGGAATGCGGAAACAACTACAACGCAGTATTTTAACTGCTCAGCCAGTTTCTGTTTTGTTACCATCTCAGAAGCACTACTTCCCATCTGGTTGGACTGGTTCATCAGTACCAGGTTTCGAAGAACGACCTGAAGAGGCATCTTGCCATCATCCTGCAGGAACATCAGTGCATTGAAGAACTGGTTCCACATTGCGGTTGCATAGAACAGACACATAACTGCGATGATGGTTTTTGACAGCGGAATTGCAATTTTGAAGAAGAATCCAAAATCGCTGCAGCCGTCGATTTTTGCTGCTTCGAGAAGCTCGACCGGAATACCGCTTTCAAAGAAAGAGCGGCATACAATCAGGTTGTAAGCAGATACTGCTACCGGAAGAACCATTGCCCATGTTGTGTTGTAGATGTGCAGCTGCTGTACGGTTAAGTACATCGGAATCATACCGCCGCTGAAGAACATCGTGAAGGTGAACAGGAACATAATCGGTTTTCTTCCTACCATATCGTATCTGGAAAGTGCATATCCGGCCGGAATGGTGCAGACCAGGGAAATCAGCGTTCCTACTACGGTATACTTGATGGTGTTTGCATAGCCGGTCCAGAGCGGCTGATATTTCAGTGTGGTCGTATATCCGTTGGTGTACCATGCTTCCGGGTAGAGAAGGAATTTACCGGAGCTTACAACAACCGGGTCTGTAACAGATGCCAGAAGCACGTAATACAGAGGATATACAATTGCAATGCAGACAAGGATCATGATGATGGTATTGATCACGGTAAAGACCTTGTCTCCCGTACTCATTTTTACTTTTTTCTTTTTCACAGTGTTATTATTTGCCATTTTTCAAGCCCCCTGACTCTTAGAAAATACTGATATCGCTGGTCTTCTTTGCAACTGCGTTTGTGATAACCAGAATAATGAAGTTTACAACAGAGTTAAATAAGCCAACGGCTGTCGCAAAACTGTACTGTGCGGTCTGGAGACCTACTTTGTATACGTATGTCGAAATGATCTCACTGACGGTTGTGTTGGTACCGTTCTGCATCAGATAAGCTTTCTCATATCCCACGTTCATAATGTTACCTACCTGAAGGATCAGCATCAGGATGATGGTCGGCATAATCAGAGGTAAATCAATGTAAAGAATCTTCTGAAATCTGGAAGCACCATCCATCGTTGCTGCTTCGTAATATTCCGGGCTGATTGCGGTCAGTGCTGCGATGAAGATGATGGCGTTGAATCCCATCGTCTGCCAGATGTTACTTCCGATGAAGAGCTTGCGGAAGTACTCCGGAAGGCTGGTGAACATGATTGCTTTTCCGCCGGCTCCCATAACCGCGTGGTTTACAAGACCGTTTGCGGAAAACAGTACGGAAATCAGGCTGACTACAACTACGTTTGACATAAAGTACGGCGCGTAGGAGATGGTCTGGATGATTCGTCTCGGTCCGCTTCTCTGTACCTGGTTCAGTAAGAGTGCGAAGATAACCGGAATCGGGAATCCGATGATCAGGCTCTCCAAACTGATGATAATCGTGTTCTTGATTGCCGTCATGGCAATACTGGTACTGAAGAACATCTTGAAATACTTGAAAATCGGATCTGCCCACGGGCTTCCCATGATTCCCATGCGGCCTTTAAAATCTTTAAAGGCGATGATCAGGCCGTACATTGGATAGTAAGCAAAAACGATCAGCCAGATCAGTGCAGGAATCAGCAGGATGTACAGCTGCCAGCACGAGAGCGCTTTTTTCAATTTTCCACTTTCTGCCGTTTTCGGCGATGACGTTTTTTTCTTCATAGTTCCCTCCTTATTTCTCTAAAAGCTTTACCAACCGCTTTTCGTTCCACATTTGCATCGTTTCCGTTTCGGCACTTTGTATTGTGGAACCTGTTCCATATCTGTATCATAGTACGCAGTTCTTCTAATGTCAACGATATTCCAATATTTTTTCGTCATTTTCAACATTTTTACAATTTTGTTTTCGTTTTTTTGTGCAATATGCACCCTGTTTTTCATAAAATCCACACTAATTTTCTTTTTCCTCGCATTCCACTGTGCCACATGTTCCGCTGTTCCATGCATTTTTTGTTCCATATGTTCCACTTTTCTGTTTTTCACTATTTTTTCGACAATTGCAACTATTTCTGTAACGTTTTCACGCCTTTTTGCGCAGTTTATCAGAAGGAGCTTACACTCCTCCTGATACAAGCAAATCCCAACCCACTGCTTATTGCTTCACGCAATAGAAGCAGGGGACTTGCTTGATTCGGTTAAAAAAGCTCACAAAAAGAGACACCCTTTCTTTTCAGATCGAGTGTCTCTGATATCTGTTCTTCTTCTGTTTTATTGCATTCCCGGAAAATAATCCAAAATTCAGTGCTTCCCTGTTTCGTTATTTTCAGATACTTTCCCCTTTTCGGAAGGTCACATCCACAATCTGCTCCATCTCCTCAATCTTCTTTCCGTCAATCATGCGGATGACCGTATCTACGCTCCGCTTGGCAATTTCCGGCACATTCTGACGAACCGTTGTCAGCTCCGGTGTCAAAAAGCGGGTAAAATCCAATCCGTCGTAGCCGACCACCTTCAGCTTTTTCGGAATCTTGATTCCTTTTTTCTGCAGCATCTTCATGCACACAGCCGCTGGGACATCGGCTGTAAAAAGTCCATCAATTCCATCAAAGTGGCTGATATATTTTTTCCAGATCATCGAGCCGGTCTGAAAATTTGGAATTTTGCTTCCGGCATCAATCGCTGTAACTTTACATTTATGCTGTTTGCAGACTTCTGCAAACCGTCGGTAACGATCCATCGAGTAACCACGCTCTGTTGCACTCGATGTAAAATAGATCACGTTCTTACATCCGGCGCTCAAAAGTGCCTGCGCCGCAAGCTCACCGCCGCGCTTATGGTCGGAATGCACACACGGGATCCCCTCGGCGACGTAGCGGTCAACCATGACAATCGGACGGTGAATTTCCGCCAGACTGACAGAAGGCGGAATATCCGCACAGCAGATAATGCCGTCCATGACATTTCGCTGCAGCATTTCCACAAATTCCTCGATGCGGTTCGGGTTGTCCCCAACCTCGCAGAGCATGCACTTGTAGCCATTTGTGTACAGATTGTTCTCGACATGCTTGACCAGAGATGCCATGAATGGGTGTGAAAGATTCGTAACAACAATTCCGACAAAACCGGACTTGTTGTGGAACAGGTTCTGAGCAAGCTCATTTGGTTTATAGTTCAGTTCCTCCACAGCCTGCATAATCTTCTGTTTTGTTTCATCGGAAATGTACCCGCTTCCATTGAGTGCACGGGATACCGTTCCGATTCCTACTCCCGCTTTGATTGCGACGTCTCTAATACTTGCCATAGTTTCTCCTAACTCCCATTCTGACACTGGGCTGTTTTCTACTGATTCGTTCCGGCTTTTCCCCCGCTGCCGGTCTGTGGAGCCCGTTCCACAATGCTTTATTACTTTTATTTTAAAGCACCGCAACCTACAAATCAAGTTAAAAACTGCGAATTTAAGCACAAAAAACAAGCGACTATTTTGATCGTTTCTCTTTTTCTTAGTGAAACCATCCAAACAGCCTCTTGTATTTTTATCACTTTTGTTTTATTTTTAAAAACCATTCATTCATGCAAGCATGATTCGCGATTTTTCCGGAATTTCATATGGCTCTGAACCGTCACAAACGCTTAATCGTTTTCCATCGAGATATCACCATCCTGTGTCATCAGTTTGATTCTGCCCGCAGCCTGATCTGGTTCATAAGAAAAGCTCTGCTCGTCCTCCTCTTTCCGCAGCAGATTTTCCATGGTATCCGGTACATCGATCTCCCCAAACTCTGTCTTTGCCGTAATTTCCAGCTGTTCCAGATCTTTTTCACCCAGTTCAAGGTCAATATCGCCGTAGGAGTTTTTGACCGACACGTCTCCTGAAAGCTTCGTGTTTTGGATTTTCGCATCGCCATCCTCCAGCGTGATCGACCCATTCTCCCACGTTCCGCTCTTCAGTTCCACATCACCGTAATCTGCTTTGCATTTGATATTCTGCATGTCACATCCGAAAAGTGTGATATCTCCATCCGCATTTTGCAGGCTTCCGCTTTCTGCCCGGATGCCATTCATCTGCACATCGCCGAATCCCATCGTTACCTCTATTTTTTTCAGTACCTTCTTTTCCGGTACATACAGAATCACTCCTGTTTCCGACTCTTTACCGCCGCTTAGGATTTCTTCCGCAAAGTCAATATTGATGTAAATCGTATCGGACACTGCGCTTGTCTCTTCGATGCTCAGAACACCGTCCCGCACGCGATATTCCACTGCAGTCTCTCCTTTTTTCGACGGAATCCGCCAGGCGAGATAACAGGAATCGTCACCGGACGGAAGGATGCGCAGATCACCGATCGCAAGATCTGTCTGCAGTTCATCAAAATCATCAAGTTTTATCTTTTTCTGTGTGGAAATGCCGTCTTCCTTCTTCGCAGAACCGCTCATCGCATTCAGATCATACGTTTCCGCGTATGCTTTTCCGCCGCTTGCCCATCCGCTGAACATCAGCACTGCACCGGCAATACAGCAGGCACATCCTGTCAGTAATGCTGTTTTTGTCCATTTTTTCATGATCTGCTTCCTCCTTTTTTCGTTACCTTACGTGTACACCACACGAACAGCCGTCCCATCCATTTTGCAAAGTATACGCCGAACACCGCGCACAGAATACTGATTCCCAGCATGAAAACGCCCATTCCGGTAATAAAGCAGAATCCGCCGAAGGAAACCGAGACTGCCAGAATGCCGCGCAGCAGCATCTTAATTCCGGCGGCCACGCCGACAACTGCAATCAGAAAGACGCTCATATCAAGCAGTGCCGCACAGAGGGCCGCGCAGAGCAGAACGATGAGAATGCTGATCAGAATCGGGGCTCCGATCGGGGCTGCAAACAGGGCGAGAATCGCGATCCAGACGACGTTGGCGCCTGTCGTTTTTTTTTTTTTTTTTTTTTTTTTTTTTTTTCTTCCTTTTCCATTGCCTCGCGTTCATCTACTTTTTTGTCCAGAAGATTCCGCATCAGCTCGGCGGCTGCCTGTTTCGGTGTTCCGAGTTCTTTGATCACGGCCTGCTCATTTTCCGGACCGGCATCTGCAAAATACTCGGTGAAGTATTCCATCGCATCTTCATAGTCGCTCTGCGGAAGCTTCCTCAGATACTTTTCCAATTGTTTCAGATATTCCCCACTCGTCATTCTTTTTTCCTCCACTCGATGATGTTGTCAATGGTGTCACGATAGGACTTCCATTCGCCCTGCAGGTACGCCATCTGTGTTTTTCCTGCTTCTGTGATCGAATAATACTTCCGTTTTCTGCCCTGGTACTCTGCGGAATACGTCGTCACGTAGCCCGCCTTTTCCAGTTTTTTCAGGATCGGGTACAGTGTCGACTCTTTGATGTCTGCAACCAGTTTGATCGTCTGGCTGATTTCATATCCATAAGAATCTTCCCGATTCACAATCGACAGGATCATAAATTCGATCAGCAGTGCTGATACCGGAAAATACATAAAACCCCACCTCCGTTAGTTTCTGATATGTAAAATATTTATATATATATAATTTATACATATCATAAGACTAGGGAGGCGGTTTGTCAAGGGGAATATATAAAATTTTTACATATTCGCTGTCATGTCATCATCTGTGTTTATTTCAGGGCTTTTCCGGAACCGAATGCGTCGCCGACTTTGTCGCCCATGGCGAGATAGGTGTTGTTGACCGGGTCGAAGGCGATTGGTTTCAGTTTTTTCGGGTCGATCTTTCCGTCGGTCAGAACGCTCTCGTCTGCGCAGACGTTCACGATCTCGCCGACCAGAATGCCGTTGTCAAAGCTTTTCACTTTGCACTCCAGTGCCATCGGAAGCTCGTCAATCAGCGGCGCGTTGACGAATTCGCTCTTCGTTGCATGGAAACCGGCGCGTGCAAATTTATCTGGAACTTTTCTGCCGGACTCGATGCCGACGTAATCGCAGCCAACAACAGTATCCTCGGTTGCCATGCTGACGGTGAAGGCACCGGTTGCGGCAAGGTTGTCTGTTGTCTTGTGGTCGCCCATGCTGATGGAGATCTCATTGAAATCTGTGACTACACCCCATGCAGCATTCATGGCATCCGGGTTGCCATCTTTGTCGTATGTTGCAATAATCAGAACCGGAAGTGGATACATGTTTGGTTTTGCTCCAAAATTTATTCTGCTCATGGTTGTTCCTCCTGTTTTGCTTGATTTTCTTTATTATAACGCTTACAGCAAACTTTAACACAAGAGATTTTCTCTGCAAATTTTCTTAATCGTTTAATTTTCTCGTCATATCATGCCATTCCTCGCCGCCCCAGGTGGATGCGGAGATTCCCTCGTCGCGGAAATTCATCTTTTTGTACATCTCCACCTTATCCTGCAGGCAGGTCAGAATGAGATGTTTTCTTCCGTTTTTCTGTTCCCGGCGGCTGTACTCTTCCATCAGCGCGCGGGCGATTCCCTGGCCGCGGTATTCCGGCAGGACACTGAGACCCAGCAGCATGACGTTTTCTCCCTTCGGGTCGTACAGACTGATTTCATCGAAAAAGGCATCACGGAATTTTGTCTCGTTTGTTGCAAGTCCGTTCAGCGTTCCGGCGATTTTTCCGGTTTCTTTGTCTCCTTCCGCCAGAAACAGCTCCGGCGCGTACTGCACCCGCTCGCGCATGCTCTTTTCGGAGCACGCCTCATTCGGCGGAAAGCACGCCAGCTCAATGGCAACGCCCTGTTCCATTTCATCCTGGCGGATGGTTCGAAGTTCATATCGTTCCATTTTATGGTATTCCTCCATTGCCCGCTCAAAAAACTGCAGAAAACCGTCTTCCACGGCAAGCTGATCGAGCGCGGCTTCTTGCTCATTCAGATCGTAATAATATTTTCCGGTCCGCAGATCGATCGACAGACGGTCGAGCGGAAAGCCTTTTTTGCTCATCGGATGGGGTGTGCTGACCATGCGGAAAGGAGCGCTCTCCATTGACGGGTCCATCGCGTCATAGCGGTGGTCCGCATCAAGAATCAGCGAAACTGCGTTTTTGTAGCGTCCCGTCAGGCCGCCGTACTTTTCTGCAAGGGCGGCGTAATGCGCGGTCATTTCTTCATCGGACAGATACTTTCCGTTCACGGTCCGCACATGGACGCCGGGCTGGTCGTCCTCTGCCACGTTGTCAAAATACAGACCGGAATCACAGGAGAACACCGGCATATGAAGCGCGTTGAAATACGCCTCCGCCTTTTTCCTGGCATTTTCCAGCGGCGTTTT
>ENA-OOWH01001510-OOWH01001510.1-human-gut-metagenome-genome-assembly--contig:-NODE-1510-length-13498-cov-4.331250_pt1 | contig 13498 bp, 8 predicted proteins | sample MGYA00241576_ERZ501321 | MGnify/ENA primary metagenome ERZ501321 (study PRJEB25962, sample SAMEA2042733) | human gut metagenome | biome: human gut; feature: human-associated habitat; material: faeces... | reverse complement strand
AGTATCCTGTGTGGTGTCAACGGGCATTTTCACAGCCTCGGCATACACAGCGCCGAAAGAAGGCAAAATTTTTTATAACAAAACAATGTACGACAAATACGGTAAGGCTGAAGGTATGGTTCTTGACAGCCTTAAAAATTTTGACGAGGAAATTGATATCAGCAGTCTTAATGTTCCGAGAAGCGATGTTGCGGAATTTTTTAAGGTGCTGACCTTGACTCATCCGGAGCTTTACTATGTGAATCAGGGATTTTCGTACTCCTACTATCCGTCAGAGGATAAGGTTGCGTCAATCTATCCCGAGTACACAATCAGCAAGAGCGAGTATGCAACACAGAAAAAGTCGCTTGATAAAGAAACCGAGAGAATACTTTCACTTGTGAATGAGGATATGACCGATTCCGAAAAGGCACTCGTAATTCACGATGAGCTTGCCATTATGAGCGAGTACAGTACATCAGATTACAACAAGGCTGATATTTACAATTCGCTTGTTGAAAAAACTTCCGTATGTCAAGGTTATGCACTTGCATATTCCTACATGCTTTCACTTGTCGGAATAGACTCCGAACTTGTTGTTTCAAACTCAATGAACCATATGTGGAACAAGGTTCATATCGGCAACGCTTGGTATAATGTTGATGTTACATGGGATGATCCAATTAATGACCGACCGGGACACGCTCAGCATACATACTTCCTTTTGAGTGACAATGCCATTCAGAATCTTCCGTCAAAGCACTATGATTATACAATAAGCTACGGTGCAAATTCGACAAAATATGATAATTACGAAATCCATAATTTCGACACAAGGCTTTGCGAGGTTAACGGTGAATTTTACGGCTTTGTCAACAACAATTCTTCTGCCAACAAGGGTGCATTGTTAAAATACAAGCTTGACAGCAATACATATGAGAAAAAGCTGAAATTGAACGAAAGATGGAGCGCAGGCGGTAATTCCTACTGGATAAATACATTTATGGGCCTTGAAAAATACAACGATACTCTGTATTTTAATACCTCCGACGCCGTGTATTCATACGATGTTGAAACAGGCAGACAGGCAGTTGCCGCATCTGACATCAACGGTGTGTCTGCGTCATCCGGCAGGCTTTGCTACGGCATGGTTCTCAAGGGCGACGCAATGTATGTTGCCGTGTCGGATTCTCCGAACAACAAGGCAACTTTGCAGTATGTAAAAAGAGTTGACAAGGGCAACCTTGCAATCGGTATGACAAACTATGTTATGACTGCAAGCACCAATTCAGCCGAAAAGGCATATTACGGTGACGCAAACAGTGACGGCAAAATAAACATTGCCGATGCAACCGCAATTCAGAAAGCAATTGTGGGTATCGTCAATCAGAACGAGATAGAGCGTATAAACTCTGATGTAAACTTTGATTCCGATATTACCGTCATTGATGCAACCACAATTCAGATGTATATTGTAGGGCTTATATAACGGCAAGCCGTTGGCAAATTGAAAATGGAAAGTTTAGGACTGCGGTGGCACACCGCAGTCCTTTCCAGAAGATAGTTAGATAAAGGAATTGCACCAATGCCCGATACGGCATTGATGCAATTTTTGCTTTATTTATATAATTTTAATTTGTACAAATCTTTGCGTGGCTATCTACAGGGGTATAATATCCGCCCATACTTTAAGTATTGATTTAGAGGAATTGTTATGCTATAATTCTAAGGATATAGTGTATTAACGGAGGCTTTGGAATGCTGGATTCATATGTTGAAATTGACCTTGACAAAATCGGTGCAAATGCCCGTGCGATAACACAAAAATACAGCGACTACAAATATTTTATTGCCGTTCTCAAGGGTGACGGTTACGGTCACGGTATGGAAGTGGCAAATGAAATGTACAAAAACGGCATTAACTATTTTGCCGTGTCCTCTCTTGAGGAGGCTCAAAGCTTTCGTAAGGTCAACAAGGACGCTCCGCTTTTGTGCCTGCATCCGGTTCATCTTTCGAGAATTGAGGAGGCAAAGAGGCTTAATCTCACCATTGCCGTGAATGAGCTTGACTACCTCAAAAGGTTGCTTGATTTGAACATTGACTGCAATTTCAAGGTTCATCTCCAGATTGATACAGGATTTAACCGCCTCGGCTTCAAGGATAAGAACGAGGTTAAAATCGCCGTTGATATGATTAATGGTTCAAATTTTGTTCTTGAGGGAATTTATCAGCATTTTGCAACAGCCGGAATTTTTGATCCCCATTGGGACGAGCAGGTCAGAAACTTCAAGGAGCTTACATCGCTTATTGATTTGAATAAAATCCCGATTGTCCATATGGGCAGTTCCGTTTCAATGCTTACCCACCCGAAACAGCCTTTTACAACAGGCGTGAGAATGGGCATTGCAATCTACGGCTACAATGTTGCCCCCGATTCTCTTTCAAATTCGCCGAAGGACAAACTCCGCAAAATGCGAAACAATTACTTCATTAAGAAGTACAACATCAGCGAAACATATTTTGATGTAAAGATAGATTTACAGCCGGCTATGAAGATGAAAACCCGTATTCTTCAGCTTAAAAAGGTGAACAAGGGCGAGTGGTTCGGCTACAATGCGTCATACACGGCAGATGAGGATATTATTCTTGCAATTCTTCCTGTCGGCTACAACAACGGCATCGGTCACGCAAATCACGGCAGAAGGGTTGTTATCAACGGCAAAAAATATCCTGTTGTCGGTGAGATGTGTATGAATATGACGGCTGTTAAGGTTGATTCATTGGTAAAAATTGATGACGAGGTAACGCTCCTCGGTGACGGTATAACAGTTGGAATGTTCGGCAGAAGTTCGGGTATGGGCAATGCCGAGGCGCTTGTGAATATAGGCAAGAACAATCCGAGATTTTATGTAAAAGACGGTAAGGTTGTAAAGGAGAAATAATATGGCAGTTTCGGTACACAAATGGCTTTTGAATAAATTCAGAGATATTAACCACAGCAGAATGGATAAGCACATTGACATTATCGCCAAGAACAGCGGTAAGTCCAAGGCTTATATCAAGTTCGACATAATCCGTAACTTCCTCATCAGAGGCACAGGCTACACGGACTATTTCCGTTGCGATTTTATCAACCTTTCGGCTAAAGAGAAAAAAACCTTTGTAACTGCAAAAACTTTCTACAAAATTCTCGAATATCTCAACGATGAGGAATATATCGTTCTTCTTCGTGACAAGCTTGTTTTTGACGAGCTTTTCAAAAAGTATCTCAAAAGAGATTTCATCAACCTTCGCACAGGCAGTAAGGAAGATTTCAGGAAGTTCCTTGACGGCAGAGAAACCGTTTTTGCAAAAGATCCGACAGGCGAGGGCGGTCACGGCATTTCAAAAATCACCGTTGCCGATGTAAAGGACAGCAACAAGCTTTATGATGAACTCAAGGCAAACGGTCAGCTTCTTGTTGAGGAAGCAATCGTTCAGAGCGATGACCTCAACGAAATCAATCCGTGCGTTGTAAATTCATGGCGAGTTGTTACGCTCTATAAGGACGGCAAGGCGCATATAATAAATAACGCTCTCCGTATCAATCAGGACGAGTCGAATGTTATCGGCTGTACAAATGACCTCTACCTCAGCCTTGATGCAGACGGCAGAATCGACAGTAATGTAATTGACGACTATGGCAATGTTTATGACAAACACCCGATGACAGGCAAAAAGTTCTCCGAGGTTAAGATTGCAGGCGTTCGAGAGGCTCTTGACATGGTTGTTGAGGCAGCGGAAAAGATTCCGCAGGTGAGATATATCGGTTGGGATATCGCCTTTTCAAAGAACGGTCCCGTTATGGTTGAGGGCAACGAGTACCCGGGCTACGGACTTTTGCAGTTCTATAAACTAAAAGGTAAACGCACAGGCCACCTGAAAGAAATCGCCGATGTCCTCGGTGACGAGATGAATAACATTAAGCTTTGATTATTCAGCAAAAACTTTATAATAAAAACAAAAACAAACAATCAAATCTGGAGGTTTTCTAAAGATGAGAAAGTTAGACCTAAAAAATCTAACTTTTGGGGGTCGGGTCACAGGACAAAGTATCTGCCCTTGATTATAATTTAGTCAAGGGCAGTTTTATTTTTACAAATTATTTTGTTCAAAATCGATTACGATGATTTTGCTCTTGCTTTTTGATTAAGCCTTACAAACACTTTGCATTGTTCAATACACACTTCTTTTTGCTCTGCTGTAAGACTGCGAAATACTCTTAATAGTTCATCCTCCTGACGAGAAGAGGCTTTGTTGGTTCGACACCCCAAAAGATAATCTATTGAAACACTAAAATAAATTGCAAGAGATTTTAATGTAGCAAAATCGGGTTCACGGGTATTCTGAACATAACTGCTTACTGTTGAGGGAGCTATATTTAATTGTGAAGCTAATTCTTTTTGTGTAATGCCTCGTTCGTCAATTAAAATCCTTAATCTATCACCAAAATTCATTAAATCACCTCGTATATATCTTATATGGTATTGACAAAAATTTTTAGATAATAACACGAAATGCGTTGACAGTTTACGAAACGAGTAATATAATGAAACTAATATACTATATTGACACGGAGGTATGAATATGTTACGGCAACAAACAGAACAGCAAACAAATGAATATCAAAAAGTAAAGAATAAGAACAGCAAATTTTTTCAGATACTAAGTGTTATTCTGATTATTTTACTTTTGCTTGGCACAATAGGTTTTGTTGTGTTTAAGGGTGATTCAAAAGTAGAAAACGGACTTTCTGCATATGAATTGGCTGTAAAATACGGCTATGAGGGAACTGTGCAGGAATGGCTTGATTCTCTTTCAGGCAAATCTGCCTATGATATTGCGGTAGATAATGGCTATTCAGGCACTGAAAAAGAATGGACATCTGCACTTGAAGCTTCATCAAAGCAGGATGGTGCAAGCATAAAGACCGCTTCTTTTTCGTCGGATGGTGAATTGCTTATAACCTTGTCCGACAATTCTGTCTTAAATCTCGGCAAAGCTATAGGTGCTGACGGCAAGAATGGCGCTAATGGCAAGGACGGTACAAACGGAATTAACGGCATTAACGGTAAGGATGGCGTCAATGGTTCTAATGGCAAAGATGGCAAAAACGGAACTAACGGTAAAAATGGTGTTGACGGTAAAGACGGAGCAAACGGTTTAAATGGTGCTGACGGCATTAACGGTACTAACGGTAAAGACGGTGTAGACGGAAAGAACGGTACAAATGGTATTGACGGTGTTGGCATTACAAATGCAAGTATCAATTCTGACGGTCATCTTGTACTAAACTTTTCAGACGGAAAAACTGTTAATCTTGACAAGGTTGTCGGGATGAACGGTACTGACGGCGTCAGTGTTTCAAATTCTGAAATCAATTCTAACGGTGAGTTGATTCTTACATATTCAAACGGACAGCGTTCAAACCTTGGTGTAGTTGTCGGTGCTGATGGTAAAGACGGACTTAACGGAACAGACGGTAAAAATGGCATAGATGGCACTAACGGTGTTAATGGTAAGGACGGAAAAGACGGCATTAACGGTGTTGATGGCAAAAATGGAAAAGACGGTAAGGATGGTACTAATGGTATTGATGGTAAAGATGGAAAAGACGGTAAGGATGGTACTAACGGCATTGAGGGTAAAAACGGTACAGATGGTATTAGCGTTATAAAGTCCGAAATCAACTCAAAGGGCGAATTAGTCTTAACTTATTCAGACAATGCAGTTGCTAATCTTGGCATTATAGTAGGTGCTGATGGCAAAGACGGTATCAATGGCGCTGATGGTAAAGATGGAGTTGACGGCATTAACGGCACTGATGGTAAAGACGGCGTCAGTGTAACTAATGCTGAAATCAATTCAAACGGTGAGCTTGTACTTTCCTATTCGAACGGGCAACGTTCTAATCTTGGAAATGTAATAGGTACAAACGGACTTGACGGCAAGGATGGAAAAGATGGCGTCAACGGAACTAACGGCACAGATGGCAAGGATGGTAAAGATGGCACAAACGGTATTGATGGTAAAGACGGTATAAGTGTTGTAAAATCGGAAATCAATTCAAAGGGCGAACTTGTTTTAACCTATTCAGATAATACTGTTTCTAACCTTGGTGTTGTAGTTGGTGCTGATGGCAAAAACGGTATCAATGGTGCTGATGGTAAAGACGGTAAAAATGGAATAGATGGTAAGGACGGCGCTAACGGTAAAAATGGTCTTAACGGAAAAGACGGCAAAGATGGTGTCAACGGTGCTGACGGTCAGGACGGAGTTGGTATTCAGAATATAATAATCAATTCAGATAATGAACTCGAAATTACTCTAACAAGCGGTACACAATTAAATCTCGGCAATATTAAGGGTGCGGACGGCAAGGATGGTACAAACGGTGTTGACGGTAAAAACGGTGCTGATGGCAAAGACGGTACTAACGGAACAAATGGCGCAGACGGCAAGGACGGTATCGGAATTACTGAAACAACAGTAAATTCTGTCGGTGAGCTTGTTATTAAATATTCAGACGGAACATCTACAAATCTTGGTACAGTTGTAGGAATTAACGGTCAAGACGGAAAAGACGGTCAAAACGGTACTGATGGTAAGAATGGTAAAGATGGTACTAACGGTAAGGATGGTATCGGTGTTACAAAATCAGAAATCAATTCTGACGGAGAATTAGTAATAACTTATTCTGATGGAACTTCTTCTAATCTTGGTGTTATAGTTGGTGCTAATGGCAAAGACGGTACTAACGGAACAAATGGCACAGATGGTAAAGATGGTATCGGAATTACTGAAACAACAATAAATTCTGTCGGTGAACTTGTTATTAAGTATTCAGACGGAACATCTACAAATCTTGGTACAGTTGTAGGAATTAACGGTCAGGACGGAAAAGACGGTCAAAACGGTACTGATGGTAAGAATGGTAAAGATGGTACTAACGGTAAGGATGGTATCGGTGTTACAAAATCAGAAATCAATTCTGACGGAGAATTAGTAATAACTTATTCTGATGGAACTTCTTCTAATCTTGGTGTTATAGTTGGTGCTAACGGTAAAGACGGTGTCAACGGTAAAGACGGAGTTGATGGTAAGGTCGGAAAAGACGGTCAAAATGGTGCAGACGGCAAAGATGGCAAAGACGGCATTGGCATTTCTAATGTAGTTATAAATTCAGACGGTGAATTGGAACTTGCTTTCTCCGATTCATCAAGTATTAACCTCGGCTGTATTGTCGGAAAAGACGGCAAGGACGGTATTAACGGAACTGATGGCAAAGATGGTGCAAATGGCGCTGACGGTAAAGATGGAGAAGATGGTAAAGATGGTGCTAACGGTGTTGACGGTAAAGACGGTATCGGAATTGCCAATGTAACAATTACTGATGATGGTGTTTTGAATGTTGAACTTACAAACGGAACAACACTAAATCTCGGAAGTATCAAGGGCAAAGACGGTATTGGTATTTCAAAATCAGAAATCAATGCTGACGGAGAATTTGTACTTACATATACAAATGGTCAATCTACTAATCTCGGAAAAGTTGTAGGAGCAGACGGCATTAACGGTACAAATGGTGCAGATGGTAAGGATGGTATAAACGGCGCTGACGGTAAAGACGGCACAGGCATTGTCAATGTAACGATTTCTGCTGAAGGTGCTTTGAGCGTTGAATTATCCAACGGTACTGTACTTAACCTCGGTAACATTAAGGGTGCTGACGGCATAGGTATTTCTAAGTCAGAAATCAATTCAAACGGTGAGTTGCTATTGACTTATACAAGCGGAGAAACTGCAAATCTCGGTGTTGTCGTTGGTGCAAAAGGTGCTGACGGAAAAGACGGAATTGGTATTAAGACTGTTACTTTGTCAGCTGATGGTGAATTGAGTATTCTTCTCACCGATAACACAGTGTTAAACCTCGGTAATGTCAAAGGCGAAAAGGGTGACACAGGAGAAAAAAGTGAAAAAGGAGATAAAGGTGCTGACGGCAAAGATGGTGTTGATGGTAAAGATGGCAGAGGTATTGCCGATATGGCAATTATCAATGGAGAAATTGTTATAACTTATACTGACGGAACAAAATCGGTTATTGGAAAAAGTGATGATGTTATTTTAAATGAAAGTGATACACTTGAATTCACTCTTCTTTCTGACGGAACTTATGCCGTAACAGGATGTTTGGTTGATAATCCAACAGAAATCACAATACCATCAAAATTTAACGGTAAATTTGTTACCAAGATATATAGTAATGCATTTGAGAATATTATAACTTTGAAAACTGTTAATATTCCAAATAGTATTCTTAGTATCGGCACCCGTGCCTTTTATGGTTGCAACACTTTAAAAAATGTAAACATCAGCACTGACAGTGAATTGCAGGAAATAGCAGGCTATGCTTTTTATGGTTGTTCTGCATTAACAGATATTTACTTCCCAACTTATGTTGATTATATCGGAGCTTACGCATTTTATCAGTCGGGATTAACAACAGCCGTTTTTGAGTGTCCTACGAATTGGAATTTATTTGGTAAATGGAATAATGGTTATCCTGCACATTTATCTCCAACAGATTCAGCAAATGCTGCAAAAGCTTTATCAACAAATTATACTTCTCACACATCATCGGATTTTTACAAAAATGCATGGATACGAAATGACTCATATTCTAACGGATCAATTGTTGGCACATATGAGCGTGAACTATAATAATAAAAAGTAAAAAAGAGAAATAAAAAATAATAAAACAGCCTGAGTATTTTTGTCTTGGATACTCAGGCTATTTTCATATCATATTCAAATTGTAAATCAGTATAATATCACGAAAAATCAGGTCATCCGAGGGAAATTCAGGGGAAATATGTAAGAAAACAAATATTGAACATAAAAAGAAAAACGGCAAAACCTTAGTGGTTAAGCCGTTTCTTAGTGGTTGCGGGAGCCGGATTTGAACCGACGACCTTCGGGTTATGAGCCCGACGAGCTACCGAGCTGCTCTATCCCGCGATATACAACTCTGCTGTTTTTTACAGCTTTATTATTATAGCATTATGTAAAGGTTGTGTCAATAGTTTTTTGCATATTTTTTTATTTTATGCTTTGTCCGGCTTTTTTGACTGAATTTATTTACACTTTAATCTTAGGCTTTTTAACGGGTATGTGTACAATTATGTGGTGGAACAGATGTGACTAAAAGATTTAAATACCTGTTAAAACAAAAGTGAGATTGTGCAAAATAATGATTTATATGTGTTTTGCACGGTGAATTTGATATATTGATTGCGGATTGCTTTTGTGGTACAATTACCGTGTGAATTTGCGGAATTTTTAAATTGCGACAAATACAGATGAGAGGAAATTATGGGAAAGAACAAAACACGCAGTAAATCTGCATTTAAACAAAACAGTGTCACAGCTGAAAACAAAAGGCTCAGCGATGACGGAAACATTAATTTTACTTTTAAAATTTTGTCGGCAATCGGCATTATTATCATAGTTTCGGGGCATTGCTATAACGGCGGTGTGTCGCTGATGTACGATTGGTTTCCGAAGTATTCGTACAATCTTGCCTTGTTTGTTTTCATTTCGGGTTATTTTTACAAGGAAAAGCACGAGGAACATATTTTCAAATATATATGGGGACGGACAAAACGCTTGTTGATTCCAGCATATCTATGGAACATTGTTTACGGAATAATCGCATTCGCACTTACTCAGGTCGGCTATACGATTGCTCAGGGCAAATTTGATCTGTACAACCTTTTTGTTATGCCGTTTATTGACGGCGAAAGTTTTGCCTACAACCTCGGTTCGTGGTTTGTGTATCCGTTGTTCTGTGTTTATGTTTTTAATATACTGTTCCGCAAACTGCTCAAAAAGGTTCACAGGGGCAACGAGTATGTCATTCTTGCCGTGTATCTTGCAATCGGAATTTTCGGTGTGCAATACTGCATTTGGAATCCTGCCCCAAAGGGTGCGTTGCTGTTATTGTTCAGGTCAATGTTTTTTCTGCCGTGTTTTGAGTTTGGCAGATTTTATCACGAAAAGCTTGAAAAACACGATAATCTCAACAGCGTTGCATATTTTGCAATCGTTCTCGGAGTTCAGCTTCTTCTCCTCACATTCTGTGAAAATCTTGAATACACTCCGTCAAAGTGTGTGAAGTTTGACAACGGCTGCGTCATTCCTTATGTAACCGCAATCACGGGCATTGCGTTCTGGCTGAGGGTTGCAAAGCTGATTACTCCGATTATCAAGAACAAAAAGCTTGTCAGGATGATTTCTGACAATACCTACAGCATAATGATTCACCACATTTTTGCCTTTATGATTGTAAAATGGGCGTTCTGGGGATTGAGCGTAATTACACCGCTGTTCAAAGATTTCGATATTTTAAAACTCAAGTCAACAATCTGGTACATTTATCGTCCAAACGGCTTAAATTTTTACTGCATAATCTACCTTGCCGCAGGAATATTCATTCCGATTCTTATAGGAACGGTTACGCACAGGATATTTGAATTTATGAAAGAGCATACCTTGAAGAGTATGCAAAAAAGCAGTCGGACAAGTAAAGTAAACAAAATTAAAAAAGTCGTAAAATAATGCTTTTTTTACAGGCTTTAAAATGAATAAAAAATAAGCTGTATGTGCATTGTTACAAAATAACACAGCTTGTATTGTGCAATATTTGCCTTTAAAGCTGTGCGACTGAACAACTTGCACTAAAAGGTAGAATAATATTTATTCATTTCGCCGTAGCAAAAAACATTAATTTGTGTTACAATATTTCATTATAGTATTTAGCGGAGCAGATATGCCGATATACAGAATAGCTGATTTGAATGTTGAAGTTAATCCAAAATTTAAAATATGCAGGAAACGGCTTGAAAGCTATGCCGTTAAGTCGAATGAATCGGGAAAGACCGACATTGCAATATCGGTTTCGGATGACGAAATCCGTGAGCGTCTCAGGCTTTCCGACAACCTCAGCGAACAAGGTGCGGAGGATGTTTTGATACTCTCAAAATTCTGCAACGCCGTGCTTGACGGATTTGACGGATTCTTTTTTCATTCGTCCTGTCTTGAGCTTGACGGCGAGGGCTATGTTTTTTCGGCAGTCAGCGGAACGGGCAAGTCTACCCACACGGCTCTGTGGCGAAGGCATTTTGGCAACAGGGTGACGATGATTAACGATGACAAGCCGGTTATACGAAAATGTGACGGAAAATTTTATGCTTACGGAACTCCGTGGATGGGGAAAGCTGACATAGGAACAAATACAAAAGCACCTGTTAAGGCTGTGTATATTCTTCAGAGAGCAGAAGAGAACACGGCAGTCAGAGTGTTGCCGTCACAGGTTATGAAACAGTTGCTTGAGGCAACGGTTATTGATGTTGAGCGGAGCAGAATGGAAAAGCTGCTTGAATTGCTTGATGAGTTCTTTAAGGAAACACCGTTGTTTTTGCTCGGTTGTAATATGGATGAAAGCGCTGTTATGACGGCTTACAATGCCGCAAACGGTGGATAAGGCTATGGAAATTTCAGAAAGCGGAGGAATATAAGATGGAATTTGTTCAGGTCGTTTCGGTTGAAAATATGAGAAAAAGCGACGCAAGGACGATTGCGGAGCATACTCCTTCGGCGGAGCTTATGTACAGAGCCGCACAGGGGATTTTTAATTCGGCAAAGTTTGTGGGCAGGGTTGCCATAGTTTGCGGTAAGGGCAACAACGGCGGCGACGGTTATGCGCTCGCCTGTGTTTTATGCAAAAACGGCTTTACACCGACAATTTTCAGAGCAAGCGACGGCTTTTCAAAGGACGGCCTTTACTATTATAAAACCGCAATGTCGCTCGGTGCCGAGGAGATGCCGATGTCACAGGCGGCGGCTTTCACGGGATTTGACATTGTAGTTGACTGCCTGCTCGGAACAGGCTTTTCGGGTGAATTAAAGGGTGAAATGCTTGAAGCGGTTGAGCAGATTAATATGACAAATGCCTATGTTATAAGTGCAGACATCAACAGCGGAATTAACGGTGACACGGGTGTGTGCAGTACGGCGGTAAACTCGGATCTTACCGTTTCAATCGGTTCGTTCAAGACAGGCTTGTTCCTCAATGACGCACCGTATTATATTGGTTCAGTCACAAACTGCGATATCGGAATCAGCCTTATTGAAGATGAATACAAGCTGATTGACTATTCTCTTTTGCATATGTTTGAGGGCTACGGCTCGCTTGTTATGACTGCGGAAGAATTTTTTGAAAAGTACGGCTACGAGCCTTCAAAGTGCAATGTTGCACGCTGTGTTGAGGAAATCAGCAAAAAAGAACGCAGAACAGTTGTAGTAAAAACAGACCATTCTGCGGTAATTGCGGATCTTAAATATATTTATTTTTGCGCTGACTATGTTATTAACAATTGATTGATTTTAATTGAGTTGAGGGTGAAACCATGAAGTACAAGAAGGTGTTGTTACCGCCCGAGCCGTATTACAGCGGCAGGGGTACAAGATACCCGGACAGAAAAGTTGCCTTTGAATCGGGACTCAGGTGGCATGGTTCATATGAAATTTCCTATATAAAAAAAGGTAAGGTAAGGCTTAACAAGCTTGACTGTGAAATTATTCTCAATGCGGGCGATGTCTATGTTCTTAACAGTCAGGAGGTTCATTCCTATGAGGACATCGGTGAGGATACTCAGGCTGTTATGCTCAATATCATTCCAAAGGCAATTGCACCGTATGTTGACGATCCGCATATTGTGCCGAGTTTCAAACAACCCGAGGGCGAAGCTCTTGAGTTTATCAGAAAAGCAATGGACATATTCCACGGATATGAAGAGTACGAGAGCAAGCTTATCAGCATGAAGGTAAGAGCGGTGATGTACAGCGTTGCGTACTATCTCATCCGTGATTGCATTGACAACGATATACAATATGTTCACGGTTCTCAGGCTGATGATTTTGACTGCGCCAAAAGTGCTATCAGATATATGCACGATAATTACAAACACGAAATCACGCTCAATGAAATCGCCAATTATGTAGGCATGACGCCTGCTCATTTTTCAAAATATTTTAAGGATAAAACAGAGGAAACATTTTCAAAGTATCTTCGCCGTGTTCGTCTTGAACACGCTATTGATGATTTGAGAAACAAAAAAATCACCGTCAGACAGGCGGCGATTGAAAACGGTTTTCCGAATGTAAATTCGTTTATCCTGTCCTGCAAGTCCGAATACGGCAGAACTCCTGCGGAACTTAGGAATTACAGCGAGAAGAACTGACGGCGAGCCACCGTTCTCGGTTCGTGAAAACAGTCGCTTCAAGGCGAGAACTTTTTAAATTGAAAATTGAAAATGGAAAATTGAAAATTGCGGTCGGCGGTGTGCCACCGCAATCTATTCGAGAAGATACTCGGATAAAAGAATTGCATCAGATGCCCGAATACGGCATTGATGCAAT
>ENA-OOWH01001507-OOWH01001507.1-human-gut-metagenome-genome-assembly--contig:-NODE-1507-length-13513-cov-3.247882_pt1 | contig 13513 bp, 22 predicted proteins | sample MGYA00241576_ERZ501321 | MGnify/ENA primary metagenome ERZ501321 (study PRJEB25962, sample SAMEA2042733) | human gut metagenome | biome: human gut; feature: human-associated habitat; material: faeces... | reverse complement strand
GAATATTAAAAATATAAATGTTGCACGTGAAATATAATATTCTATACGATAATTAAGTTTCACATGAAACACTATCAAGGTTAACGTTTTTAGAAAGTGGCTTATATGTAGAATTAACCATGGTTAACTTTTTGTTGCATATGTCACAATTTGAAAGTTTTCGATTTTTTGTTGCAATTATCACAGACAACATATTCAATATTATGGTATAATGGTCTTGTTCTTAAAGGGAACACAATAAACAATTAACGGAGGTTAACAATGTACACAAAATCAACCGCGCAAGGCAAGCGCAATTATGGACGGGTCGAGCACTTCAAGGATATGGACGGAAACAACAAGTTTTGCGTATCGATATACGCATGGGAAAATGGCATTTGTAACGGTCTTTCGACAGCGCATTTATTCGATGATACTTTAGTAATTAGCGATAGCATAGACAAGAAAGAATTTGAAATAAAGATTGTTAAAGGGGTGCGGTTATGAGAATCTTAGACGAAAACGATTTTTTAGATATGGACAACGGAGAAACAAGGCAATTTCTTTATTGTAACGCACATGTAACAAAGGACGGTGATATCTGGAATTTTTATTCCTATTCAACGCTTATGGCAAAGATATTTACGGGTAAATACGGTCTTTTAGTGGTTAAAGAAAGTAATTATACATCAGTAACCACATTGCAACATTTACGCAAGTTTTTCAATATGATAGGCGCAAATGGAAGTTACTACACATTTAAACATATGGACACACACGCCATAATGGAATTATAACCGCTCTGATGAGTCTTTGAAAATTAAGACGAAACGCGCGAAAGCGCGTCAGCGGAAAAGCAATAAACACCGCATAGCGCTGCGTGCGCTGAATTGCCATTATAAGGCGCGTAGATTTACAACTTAATAAGAAAGCCTTATGTGGGCGTTTACGGGGCAAATAAGCCGTGTAGACAAAGCCACAACACATAGGGCAAGCGGTCAATAAACAATCAAAAGGAAATCAACACTATGAGCAAAATTATCGAAAGCAAAATCAAGAAATTACAGGAATTACAGGCAATCGAAACTCAGTTTGATGAAGCCATTCAAGATGCTTGCGCAAACCTTATGAACATGTACCATGATATGGTACGTAAACTTGAGAGCGCTGATAAATCAGTTGGCGCAATCATCAAGGAACATCTCAAACGCATTGACAACGCCATCAAGGAATTGAATGGCACTCGCTTTGAACGTAAGAACAAGGTCGAAAACGAAGCCGAAGAGCCTGTCAAAAAGGGAGGTAAAGCATAATGCAAACGCCTATTATTTATGTCAAGAAGGTGCCCATTGAAAAGGACGGTAGAAAGTTTAACGCATGGGAAACTTACGACACGAAAGACAAAACAAAAATGTCCGTTTCTTTTACACAAGACGGCGACAAAGAGCCTGAAAATTCTTGCCGTGTAATTGCGCAAGATTGGTGGATTGACAGGCGTCAGAAATACCCTCGCATGAGAATACGAGAGTATGAAGTTTGCGAACAACAAGACGATATCAGCGTAGAAAAGAATCAGCGCGATTACGATGAATTTTTCGCAACTGAAGCATTTAACAAACCAGCAAAGAAATAACACTTAATCAGAAAAACATTGGGGCGCCGACCGCTCGCCCCTAAACAGTTTTAACACTCGAACAATACAAACATTTGTTCGGGTGTTTTTTCATGCCCGATGAAAATTAGTTAACACTATTAACCATTTCGGGCAGAGCGAGGGGAGCCAGTTCCGTCCAAAGAGGGGGTACCCTTTACTTATCAACATATTATCTACATTTCGACATTTTATACACACTAAACCCGTTTTAAACAAACCGCCCTTTAATATTTCGAAAAATAAACGTATACAATAAAATCCCCCCCACGGGATAGGAGGACTATGTATTATATCGTAATAAAATACTATAACGATACTGTTATGGTATATCCATGTAAGGATAAGTATATAGCACAAAACCATTTAAAAGCATTGTTAAGATGTGCTAAATTTAAGAAAGAATTAAATCATTATCATCGTATGTATAGGGGTTCATCAGACGATATTTATGTCGTAGAGTGTGACCAATCGGAAGAAAGTATATTAAGGATTCAGCAAGATTATGAAAAAATTGCAAGTAAAGCCAAACCGTAGCATTGACCAAAGAATAAATATATTAAAGCATAATTATGACCCAGATGAAGCCGTTGAAATCGGGCAGAAAATAGTAGTAGATTTTGCTCTAAAACGTATAACTAATGCGCGAGCCAATTGCCTATTAGAACGTTTAGAAAAAATTGTAAAGGACAACGAAGATGGCGAAAAGAGATGAGTTTAGGCATTTACTAAAAGAAATGGGAGTAAACGAATACGAATTACGTAAGTTTCGAGAAACTCAAAAAGAGTTTAGAGAAGCACAAAAGATAAACGAAAGTTTAAATTCTGAACTAATGGGAAATTCTACAACAACATCGGCATACGATTATAAATCTCTTTACAATTATGTTAAGTACACAGGAACTACACCAAAACAAGCAATAAAATATTTATACAAGGAGCAAAGACAACAACAATCAGTTTATGAACAATATGGAGTAACAAAAGAAGTATACGACCTTGTTGTTGAAGCATGGCATGTACTCGAACAATATACTGACCTCACAATTGAATCACTTGATATTTCAAGATTTGATAGATTCTTTGACGATATTAATAGCGCTAAAATAAACAGATTACATGAATTATTAGACGAGATTTACAGATATCAAGAAATGATTGAAAATGGAACAGTTAAAAACCTTGAAATGGCAGAACAAGCACTTTATGAACGAGTAGCAGAATTAGCCGCTATGTTTTGATGTACTTTTCATATAAAAAATATAAAAATTTCTTTACGGCAGATTTTGAAACTTCCACATCGCAATGGAACGTAGAAAAAGCAAGAGTATGGCTGTGGGATATCTGTACGAGAGATTACGAACATATAAACGGCATAGATATAGAAAGTTTTTTAAATTACATAAGGAGATACAACGGCTATTTATTTTCATTTCATAACCTATCTTACGACGGGTGTTATATCCTTGACTATCTCCTAAGACACGGATACAAACACTCTACAAATAAAACACTTCACGCGAAAGAATTTTTCACACTTATAACACCGCAAGGAACACACTATGCTTATCAAATATGTTTCAGCAACGGAAGCATTGTAACAATAAACGATAGTTTCAGACATAACTCAATGTCAGTAGAGCAAATTGCAAAGACATACAAACTTCCAATATTAAAACAAGAAATAGACTATGATATTGTTCGCGAAATAGGTCATGAACCAACCGAAAAGGAACTTAGTTATATACATTGCGACACAGAAATCATGATGAGAGTGCTCAACGAAGATTTACATCAAGGCTTTGATAAATTCACAGAGAGCGGAAATAGCAGAAAGTTCTTTAAATCAACACTTAAAAACTACGATGACTTACTACCAGTTTTAAACGATTTTGAAGATGAGTTTATAAGAAAATCATACCGCGGTGGATACGTATATCTAAAGGAAGAACATTTTAACAAAGAATTACATTCTATGATGAGTCTTGATATCAACAGTATGTACCCTGCACAGATGTTACACAGACCAATGCCAATCGGACTTCCTATATATGGACACGGGCGCAAGGAAGATGACAAACTTACTTCTCATCATTTATGCTGGATACAGCACTTTAAATGTTGCTTTTATATCAAACCAAACAGACCACCTACAATAGCACGTAAATCATTTAAAGGATTTTCCGTAAAAGATTTGTATCTTAAATCAAGCGGTTTTAAACGTTGCGAATTATGGTTAACAAACGTAGATTTAAAACTCTTCTTTGAGTGCTATGAAGTGTGGGATATTGAATACATAGATTTCATGTCATTCGAAAGTATGTGTGGATATGAAGTAACACCAGAAGAAGCGGAACATATGACGGTGGACGAAATAATCAAACTGGACGGACAAGGCTCACTATATTACGATTACTTATACCCATATCGTATGGAGAAAGAACATTCAACTGGCGGACAGAGGGCACGCGCAAAGAAACAACAGAACATTGCATACGGAGCACAATCAACAGCAAAGACTGGCGACCTTTGTTATCCCGAGTTGTACAAAGACCATTTAAGATTTGTACGTTACGAGGGAGAAAAGCGTAAAGGCGGATATATACCAATAGGGACTTTTATAACTGCCTATTCACGTGAATTGCTAATAACTAATATTATAAGGAACTGGGATAGATTTGTTTACTGTGATACCGATAGTCTTTACCTTTTGGGTCAAGAACGTCCCGATATGCCGATACATAGAACATTGTACGGTTTTTTCAAACTTGAACACTATATATCCCGTGCAAAGTTTTTGGGATGTAAACGTTACATATATTTAGGACGAGAACCCGACGAAGAACAAGATAGGCTTAAAGTAACGTGTTGCGGCGCACCTCCGTCAGTTACTTGTCAAATGAATTTCGATAACTTTAAACCATATAATAAAGAAAAAGGAGAGGGAGTATTTAACGGCAAACTTTCTTCACATATAGTATGTGGAGGAAAGCACCTGCAAGTAACTACTTATAAATTGGTATGTTAGAACTTGAAAAAGAATATACTATTATTACTATATGTGACAAGAAAATACTCGTAAATATCCAAATAACATATAAAAGGTTTATTGAACTTGTAATGGATGGCAATTGGCAGATTGCAGATATTTTTGAGTATAATGAAGATACAATAATAGCAGTAATAGAACCTATATCATTATTTGTTAATTAAGGAGTAATTATGAATTTTAAATGTATAGATAAATTTGAATTGTACGATATTTTACACATATATTTTGAGGATTTAGGAGTAATTACAAAGTATAGTGCGAACATAAATTCCGCGTTTGAATTTATAGCAGATACAATGTGGTATTGTCAAAAAATCGATATTATCGAAGATACTAATGAAGCAATAGTTTATCTTTCAAAATTGCCAGCAGAAGAGGATATGGAAAATGCTTAGCTATTCAATAGTTTACGATGGCAACATACGCCCTTGTTTAGAGGATTTGTATTTAGATGATTTTATGGATTATTTAATTGTAAATAAACTTATAATAACTAATTGGCACATACTACCAAATGCGGAAATAATGATTGTATTCGTACGAAAAGAAAAAGGAGAGGATTAACCTCTCCCTTTCTATTTTAACTTAATCATCAGTTGGAATAAACTTGCGCTCTTTTGGTTGTTAAATCTCACTTTTCCGTAAGCATAACGCGCTTTAAAAAGAGTTAGAAAATCTTGACAGTAACTAACAAAGTATGAATTTACCTGCATATCGCTTGTTAGTACCGAAAGAATAGGTTTTTGTTTGTCAAACTTGTAATCATCGTGAACGTAACACACGCCAGTTGTTTCATCAAACCATATTGTTATATTTATTCCGCAAATGATACAGTTATAAGTATGCTTTGCGTGAGCAGGTTTTGAACAGATAAGATTATCGTCTACCCTACCCAACGCAACGTTGCCGTTTGAATACTCGGAGTAGCGTGTACCTTTCCACCGTCTACCAGTAGAGGTATTTTCTTTGTGTTCTTTCATCGCTTCCGAGTAGTCTACTTCGTAGAACAAACCGCTTTCCTTGTTGGTGAATTTCTGTGCGCCGAAAGGTATATGGAAGTATTCATTATATGGATTTGTGGGTGCGTCAAAGTTACCGAGCAAAATCATATAATTCGTGCGGTTTCTATTCAACGTTTCATCGAGTCTTGCGAGCAACTCGGGTTCGTCTACACCGTTATTTCCGCCTTTGTATTTACCTCTGTCGGGTTCTACGTACTCATCGAAAATGGTGCACCACGTGTCCTCGATTGAGATACCTTTCGTGTTGTTTAGGTCATAGTAGTATCCTATATGCACCATATCTTTTTCGTTTTCTTCGTGCTGTAGATAAATACAATCTTTTGCGATAAGAGGGATTGTATACCCGTGAAGTTTTTCCCGATATTGCGGAACACTTAATACTCCGTTAAACAAGCCTTGTTTCATTACGAGTTTTAACTGTTCTTCCGAGCGGCGAATGAATATGAATTTGCGGTTTGTTTCGTGATTTTCAATCCAATCTTTTATAGGATATTGCGCGGCTTCGGCAAGCCAGTATGTCGTTTTACCTCTGCCGCGCTGTCCTTGACACATATACGTTACGTAAACTGGGTTTCCTAACTGGAAACTCGTTCCATGGTAAAAGAGGTCGTTCATTATATTTCCACTACAAAATCTTTTAAAACTTGACTATCATTTAACTGATACGGAGAATCCACTCCGTTAAAAGCAATTAAATATAAACTGCCGCTAACATATCTTAAACAATAAGTAGGTCTAAAATCAGTTCCTTGAAGAGCACAACCCGACGCAGGAACATTATTTTGATTAGAAAAAATACCCAACGTTTTTAAATGCTCAACAGTTGTTATAGGAGCAGAACTATTTGTTACAACCTGTAAAGACATTGCAAACGCTCCTAATGAGTTGCCCGAAATATTGTGCAAATACATTTTAACGCTATTTATTTCTACAACAGAAATTATATTAAACTGGAATATTCCTGTCGTTCCACCCGTTGAGTGTTTACCAACAGAGGCATATGTTTTACCCGCTGTATCTTGTGTAATAAATGCACAATACTCGTTAAGGTGTGGTTCACGGTTTAGATTTGATAGCGTTAAGAGTATATTACTTCCAACTGCGGGAGTAGACGCAATAATTCCATTTGAAGTAAAGATAAGCGGCTCTTCATCTGCAAAGTGATACTCCCCGCTTTCCATCTCTCCTGCCGCTTCCCATTCAGCAACACCAGTTACTGTTCTTTCTCCGCCACTTGCGTTAACGGAAATATTCGTAGGCTTCTCAAAACTCACATAGTTGGGCAACGTAGCAGGACCAGCAGGACCAACTGGACCTTGCGGAAGAGTAAAGGTATTGCTTTCTATAATTCTACTGTCGCTTAAAGTAAGTTTCAGTTTAACACTTTTATCAGCCATGTTATACCTCCACTACTTCGCACGTTGTGGGGTGAGGACCCGCAGGACCTGTATGACCTGTGGCGCCCTGTGCACCAGTAATTTCCGCAAACGACAAACACGTAGAAGAATTTGCGTTAACGTATTTCATCGTGCACATAAAACTACGAGTTCCTTCGTCGATATTCTGAATAATCATAAAGAAAGTTTCGTTTGCAACTGGCGTTCTATTGAAGTTCGTAGGGTCACAAATATATGACTTACTCAACGCGGGAATTTCACCGATAAGTACTTTATTGTACATCAAGTATTCTTTACCATTCGCACCAGCAGGACCATCTGGAATAGTAAAAGTGTTACTTTCTACAATACTAGAATCGCTCAAAGTTAATTTTAATTTTACTGACTTAGACATCTAAAACCTCCACACTTTGTACATATGCTCCATCGTTTCCTTTCTGTCCGTTAGGTACAAGAAAAGTAATACTAAACGGGTCGTTTCCCTTGACCGTAAAAGTCATGGTATACTCCGTTGCGTTTCCAACTGGCTTGCCTGCCGATATCTCAATATCCTCAAAAGGCATTGTATAGATATCTGCAAGAGCGTTCATTATCTGAACTATCGGGGGCGGCATAACAAGGTTATTCAACCCACTATAATTCTTGACAATGTTAGCCAGTTTTTCTGACATATCAATCTCTATTTTCTTGCTCATCGACAATCTCCACTTCGCACTTATCTTTTTGTTCGATTGGCTTATTGTTCTCATCGTACAACTCGTTCTTAGTCTTTTTATGTTTCCACATATTATAAATAATAACAGCAGTCGTAGTAAGAGCAGTAGCACACGTGCAAATAATACTAACAAGATTCGTTATTGTATCTCCCCAATTTGTAGCCGTAGTAAGTGCTTGGGAGCCTGCAATCGCAATCATACCCAAAATATCACTCAAAATAAATCACCTCCGCAAATAATGGCGCGAACTCATCAATGAATGCGTCGAGAGAATTGGACGCTTCCAACGCCGTCACTAACTTGTCATAGTCGTAATATTGTACGTTGTTAGTACGGTCATTTTTCAACGATATGACACGTTGACCTGTTCTTTCCAACGTATGCGTATTTGTTCCGCCGCGTTCTGTTTTGTCAGTACCCGAGTTAGTATTCGTATACTGTCCGCCAAGGGCAGTTTCGTTTGACCCCGACGGCGTGGTAGTAACTGAATCGGTAACCGTCTGCGTTTCATATTGTGTCCTTTCTGTTTCTTCCGTAACGGTCACGCCTTGCGTGAAATCTTCCGTAAGTTCGCGGTTGTGTTGCAACACGTGACCGTGGGTTATTTCATTGGTTTCGCCATACGTATCAGTAGTCGTGTCAGTAAACTCGGGTTTTTCCGTCGTTTCATCGTCCGTGTGTGCCGTTTCGATTCGCGCAGTTATAAGGTTTTCACCTATCATAATTTGATTGCGTAAATCGTTAAGATACTTAAACAACACACGGTTCCAATACGTTTGAAACCACATCTTAAACTGGTCGGCAGTTTCGAAACCTAATTCGGACCAACAGTAATTTGCAACAACTGCATTATACATTATCTCGCGCAACTCTTCATCGTCGCTAAATTTGCTGTAAACGGGAAGCGTAATATCTATTAGTTTTTCACCCTCTTGAAGTTCATCAATCAGAAAGTTTAGCGTCAGTTTTTGTGGGATTATTCCCGACATCGTGTAACGCATTCATTCCACCTCCCATTCCTTTCGCCATGTAAGCAGACGACATATCGGCAACCATTGTCTGCAAGTCTGTCGGTTTAGCTTTAATATTCGTGCCGAACATTTTGTTTACCTGCTCAAAACCTTTGTTGCGCATATCGAGACCGTTCGTATAGTTGCTCTGTACTATAATATCATTTGCAGAAACTTCACCCGTAAGTAAGCGTTCGCTTTTCTCGATGTTTACGTTCTTAATTCCCATGTACGTATGCGCCCTAAAAAGGAATTCATTATACGCCTTCATAAAGTCGGGATTCTTAAACTCTACATCGGTGTTGAGAACTTGCGACGCTTCGAGTGGATTACGTTCATCTGATTTTCGTTTGCGCAACACGATTCTCGATTTAAACGATTGCAACAATTGCGACCACGTAGACGCTTGCTTTTTGTTTTCTTCGAAAGCCTCGATAACATACGGAGTTGACTGTAAGTCAATATTCTGATTCATTGCAAGGTCGAGTTTTTTCATGAACTTTGCTTCGTAAAGTAGGTGCAGATATGGAATACTCAATGCTTCGTCGTTAAAGATAAGAACAGATTCTTTATCTGTAAGTTCCTTATCTATAATACCGTTAAAGGAAAATACTCTCCATTTCTTGGGTTTTCCAACTGCGTTAAACTCCGTCATTCCGCTTACAGGAAGATACATCGGACCATGTTTCTTATCCTCAAACCACGCTATGCAAGGTGCGAAGAAAATATACAAATCTTGGAGATTTCTATAACCAGTCAATTTATCGCAATCTTCTGGGATTCCCTCGTAATTGTAACGGCACATAAACGTATTAAGAAAATTCTCCATGATAAGATATGTTATCTCGTCGATTTCATAACCCATAAGCATAGCAAGGCGTACTGCGGAAGAATTTATATAATTATACATTTGTGTCCTCCCATAAGCCTAATTGATAATTCGTCCCGTTTTCAAATTCTTCGATATCTCGAGTCCAAAGATGTACGCCACGTTTGAACATATTTTCAATATCGTCTGCAATGAATTGCGGAACTCCAGCCACTTCAATGTCAGCCGCTTTGAAATAGTTAAAATGTTCACGTTGATGATGTTCATAAATATCGTCGATTTGTAAAAAAGTGTTATAGCCATAACGATGTAGGTCGATTTGTAATGGTTTGTAATTTTCTGCATAGTATTCAAGCAAATAAATTTCAGAAAAGATAGCGCTTTGAAGATAAGGACCTATTTGAGAATCAGAACGTATTTTACCGTCATTATACTGTTTCTCAGCAATCTCTTGCATATTTCCTGCTTGTTCGTAAGAAAGGTTTGCTTGTTTTATGCCTGCTATATTTCCTGCTATACTTCCAACACCATCTATAATTGCACCCACATCGGGAGCAGAACCAGACTGTAAAGATGTAATTGCTTTCGCACCAGTTCCGACAATTTTCGTAGCGTTTTGAATCGCGCTATTTATGGCACCTATTTCGATTTGCTTAGCAGAAATACCAGTCTGTTTTGCATTTAATCTTGTCCAGTAATCGTTTACAGTATCAGGTTTAAAATATGAAGGATTGTTAACGGCTAATTCGTTTTGGTAATATCTTGGACCTCCTTGCGCGCCGTTAAATCTTACAAGATAAGTAGATAAATCTGGAGTAAGATAAATAGAAACAGGAGGAGTAGAATTGTTAAATCTTATTTTAAATATATCAAAAGCAGTTCCGTTGATAGATTTATTTACATAAACATTTGCATATTGTTTTATTACTGATTTTTCAATATATGAGTTATATGTCGTTTGCTTTATAACAGGGGTGGAGGGATTTATTGTGGCGGTTAATAATTCGTCATCTTCTATTTCCCACACGGCTTTAAACAATGAAGTGTCAAGATTCGGCATAATATCATCAAAATCATAGTAAATGAATGATAATTTCTTGGGAAGGCTTCCGTCTTCTTTATTGTAAGTATGTGAAGATATGCCGTACTTTGAAGATGAAAAACTTACTGTATAGCGTTCGTCACCGCTTTTAGTTATAGTATAACTTCCTCTTGGTTCAACAAATAAATCGCTAATACACATAGATGTGATATTTTCATTTGTAATATCATTTATAGAAGTAGGAGGTTGGTCTATGTTTAGTGGATACACAAATCCACTCAACTTATTATAAAGAAATACATACGTAAAGCCTTGTGATGTGTGATACCCTCCAGATGGTGTTTGATATACCTGTTCTTTGTGGGTTGCCATAGTTATATCATTTTTAGAAGGTGTATTGAAAAATATATACAAAAACGTAAAGTTATTTTCACGCTTTCCGTCGATATAAACACCTCTAAAATTGATAAGCCTATTTGCCGCAAGAGTTTTAGCATAGTTAGATATTGCAAATTCAGCAACTGGAAGTGTGTTAATTAAGGTCGGCAACTTCGTTTCTTGGTCGATATCATTTACGTGTGCCCTCTCACAAGACCCATGGAAGTGCATATCGTATTCGTTAAATAACGCAAAATACCACCAATCTACAACTTGGTTCAGTCTGTACTGTTTGCCGTTAGGCGCAAGCGGCTGTGCTTCCGTAATAAAAGCACCGTACATAAGACCGTTGATATCGTAAGTTACGTAAGTTGCATTGTAAAGAAGTTTTGCATTTTCTACTGTGTTTCTGCTTAAATAAAAGGGTTGGTCTGGTATAATGTCGTTCTTATATGTGTATGTGAACAGAACATTGGCGTCGGTAAGATATGCTTCATACGCCGCTTTATTATAAAACCTGTTCTGCGGACTTATTTTAAGTTTATAAAACTTTGCTATCATACTTCACCGCCTTTCCGTGATGAGGGGAGAGAAACTGAAATAAAAACTCTCCCCTCGGGGCACGGTTGAGTTACGCGGCTTTCTGCGAGAGTGTAAATTTCGCCGCGTTGTAATGTAAGCCATAAGCAATCTTACCCTGATAGGAAAGGAAGTTATTCCAGTACAGACCTTTCGGATTCCAAATAGTATCCATAAAAGGAGACAGGGTATCATAGAGATAAATGCCACGTCTATCGGTAAGTGCCGCAAACTGACCAGTCGTAGCCGCGCTTTCGCCAAAGTCGGGAAGTTCTTCGATAGAGCCGACACCGAAATCAACTTCGTTGTGGTATACGTTCTTCATCGCGTTCTTGATTGCAGAGTAGATACCCTTGTTAATCCAAAGAACGAGGTCAGACTTATCGGTTGCGGTAGTAACGCCAAGTTTGTTATACTTCGTCGTCATGTTGGACATCGCGTCGGCTACGTTCTTAATCATAAGAATGATTTGGAGAGCGTCCTCGGGTGCGATAATGTCCGCAGAAAGTTCGTAATCGGTCGTGGACGAATAAATCGTATCGGACGCGAGCATATTGCGGAAAATGAGCCACCTGTCATAACGACACGATTCGGGCAATACGGAACGGCAAAGAGCGATGAAATTCGTCACGTTGCTGTCAGAAATGAACGCTTTCTTAACTTCGAGCATACGGGTCGTCATTGCATACTGGAGTTCATAAGTGCCGACATAATACGCGGTTTTTACGTTCGCCCACTTAATAGAAAACGGGTCTACCGTAGTAACACCACCGTTATCGCCTTTCGTGTTGATAAGCGTGGGAATGGTTCCAACGTCTGCAAGGTCAACGTAGTTATCAATAATCACGTCACCATATGCAAGGAAACCTTTGTTGTATTTCTCAAAATCGATACCGTAGTATCTGAAAGCATAATTGGTTTGCTTTGCTACCATATTGAGCAAAGACGAATAAATTGCGTTGTATTCGTCGGGCGTATATTCGGTAGAACCAAAACCGTTGGTAGTAATCTTATTACGCACAGACTCGGGAATACGATTAGCATAACTCGGTGAAGCAAAAATCGCCGCGAGTTTAGTCAAAACGTTTGCAACTGCCATTTGTTTACTCCTTAAACATTTGTTTCATGAGTTCAGCAAATTCCTCATCAGGGTCTTTGACCTTAAATGGAGCGCCTTTTTCCATAGGGTCGTCAGAATCGTCTTTGCTTGACTCTTTAAGTTTATTAAACTCTTCTTCAAGTTTAGTAAATTTTTCGTTTGTATTTTTACTATCCTCTTGAAGAGATTTAATCGTATTTTCTTTTTCAGCAAGTTGATTTTTAAGTTCCTCGAACTCTTTCAATTCTTCATCAGTCATGGAAGTCACCTCTTCTTTTCTTGATTTCAACTGGCTTCTTCAATTCTTTTACAGACATAATCATATCATCAGTGTTGTTTGTAGTAACTGCTTCCGTAACCACCAAACCGCTCGTGTTAAAACGGCTCTTTTCGACATCATTTCCAGTAAATAAGAGTGCCGAAATGTTCTTACCAAATTTCTTCCGTGCCATAGAACTACTCCTTTAAAAGTTATTGTGAGAAATATCGAGGGACATAAGATACTGTGCAACAAACACGCCCATAGTCAGAGGGACCTCTTTTACCTTGTTTCTGAAATCATTCTTATGGTTTTTAATATGCCCCTCGTATTTCCTGATTATATTATAACACATTTTTTGTGTATTGTCAAGCGTCAAATGTCAAATAATTGACAAATGTCCATTATCTCATTTTTCGATTTTTGTAAAGTGGTTGTTGTATCGTGATGATTGTTAACGTTAACATTTTTTCTATGTTAGGTGTTGTAAAATGGCGTAT
>ENA-OOWH01001479-OOWH01001479.1-human-gut-metagenome-genome-assembly--contig:-NODE-1479-length-13804-cov-3.263874_pt1 | contig 13804 bp, 7 predicted proteins | sample MGYA00241576_ERZ501321 | MGnify/ENA primary metagenome ERZ501321 (study PRJEB25962, sample SAMEA2042733) | human gut metagenome | biome: human gut; feature: human-associated habitat; material: faeces... | reverse complement strand
TTGCCGCGATGTCGGCAATCGTTATTTTTTGCATGTAATTATTTTCAATGTATTTTAAAACAATTTTCATTTTATCAAGCGTTTTGCGGTTACTGCCTGTCGTTAAGTTCCGGCAGCGGTTGTCTAAAATAAAGAAAAACTGGTACAACTGACTTTTGATGTACAGTTCATAGCCCTGTGGTTTGGTCTTGCTGATTTCGTCACAGGCATCAATTGGCATGATGACATCTGTGTAATAAGGATAGACAGGGGTGAAGATGGTTGGAACCGTGACTTTTCCGCTCATAAGAGGAAGAAGAAAATCGGTGGCAGTCACATCGTTCTGCCGTGGAATCAGCATACTCGGATTAAAGATGATATTTTCATATTCCATGAAGGCATCTTCCAGCTGGTCAATGGAGTGGAGCTGTCCCGGAAGAATAAGAACCAGAGTTGGACCTTTTACTTTGTATTCCCGGAAATCTACCGTAATGCGTCCCATCCCTTTTTTGATGTAGATCAGTTCCAGTTCATCGTGCCAGTGCAGCGGTACACGCGGAAAATCCAGTGGGATCGAGCATAGATATGTATTATAAGGGAAGATGATATCCCCATGTGTGATGGTTTCGTGATAATTTTCATATTCAAGTATATTCATATCTTTATTTTAGCAGAATTGTCCTATGACTGTAAAGGACAAAAACGACAGAAAACGCATGAAACAGGCGAAAACACAGGATATGCAGGCACTGTGGAAATGTACTAAGACAGGTGGCACGAAATTGGTGGAATTTAACAGCTGGGCGTTATTTGAATATGAAAAATGATAGAATAGTATCAGTTTTTGCTTGAATACGACAAGAAATCAGCAGGAAAAAATCATATACTGAGTACATCAAAACAACACGAAATCTTGTGGGAGGGAAAATACATGACTTTAGCAAAAGCAGTATCCATGAAGTATAACAAGACCATTGAGAAGTGTTCCAATGAAGAAATTTATTATGCACTTCTTGACATGACAAAGCAGATGGCAGAGGACAAGGTCAGCAATGAGGGAAAAAAGAAGCTGTACTACATCTCTGCAGAGTTTTTGATCGGAAAGCTTTTGTCCAACAACCTGATCAACCTTGGCATTTATGACAGTGTAAAATCCGAACTTGAAGCATCCGGAAAAAATATCGGTGAGATCGAGGAGATCGAACTTGAGCCTTCACTCGGAAATGGTGGACTTGGACGTCTGGCAGCATGTTTTGTAGATTCCATCGCAACACTCGGGTTAAACGGTGACGGTGTCGGATTAAATTATCACTACGGATTGTTCAAACAGGTATTTGATCACAATCTGCAGAAAGAGACTCCAAACCCATGGATCACACCGGACAGCTGGCTGACAAAGACCGATATCACCTATCCGGTACAGTTCGGCGGATTTACCGTACAGTCCAGATTATATAACATTGATGTTGTTGGATACAACAACCGTACGACAAAGCTTCGTCTGTTCGATATTGAAACGGTGGATGAGAGCATTGTCGGAGATACCATTGATTTTAACAAAGATGACATTGCAAAGAATCTGACCTTATTCCTGTATCCGGACGATTCCGATGATAAGGGACGTCTTCTGCGAGTATATCAGCAGTATTTCATGGTAAGCAATGCCGCAAGACTGATTCTTGATGAGGCAGTTGAGAAAGGATCAAACCTGCATGATCTGGCAGATTATGCGACCGTTCAGATCAACGATACCCATCCATCCATGGTTATCCCAGAGCTGATTCGTCTGTTACAGGAGCGTGGAATTCTTATGGATGAGGCTGTATCTATTGTATCTAAGGTTTGTGCATACACCAACCACACAATCCTTGCAGAAGCACTTGAAAAATGGCCGATCGGATTCCTTGAGAAAGCAGTTCCTCAGCTGATGCCGATCATCCGCGAATTGGACAACCGTGTACGTGCAAAGGTTTCCGATGAAAGCACCTATATTATCAAAGACGGTCTGGTACACATGGCACATATGGATATCCACTACGGATACAGTGTTAACGGTGTTGCATATCTGCACACAGAGATCTTAAAGAACAGTGAGTTAAATAACTTCTACAAGCTCTATCCGGAGAAGTTTAACAATAAGACAAACGGAATCACATTCCGCCGCTGGCTCATGTCCTGCAACCCGGAACTTTCCGCAATGATTACTGACCTGATCGGCGATGGCTGGAAGAAGGATGCCAATGAGCTGGAGAAACTTGGCAATTTCGTAAACGATGGTGCCGTTCTCGACCGTCTCCTTGCAGTAAAGGCCGGAAAGAAGGCAGATCTGAAGAATTACCTGAAGATGAAACAGGGATTTGATATTGATGAAAATTCCATCTATGATATTCAGGTAAAGAGACTGCATGAGTACAAGAGACAGCAGATGAATGCACTCTATGTCATCCATAAATATTTCGAGATCAAGGAAGGAAAGAAGCCGGCAACTCCGATCACGGTATTCTTCGGAGCAAAGGCAGCACCTGCATATATTATCGCAAAGGATATCATTCACCTGATTCTCTGCTTACAGCAGATCATCAACAATGATCCGGAAGTCAGCCCATACTTAAAGGTATTTATGGTAGAAAACTACAATGTAACCATGGCTGAAAAGATGATTCCGGCATGTGATATTTCCGAGCAGATTTCCCTGGCTTCCAAGGAAGCATCCGGAACCGGTAACATGAAGTTCATGTTAAACGGAGCACTGACACTTGGAACTATGGACGGAGCAAATGTTGAGATCGCAGAGCTGGTTGGAAATGAGAATATCTTTACTTTCGGTGAGGATTCCCAGACTGTTATCGACCGCTATGCAAGAGGCGATTACAACTCCAGAAGCTACTATGAGAAAGATTCTGAGTTAAAGAGAGCCGTTGACTTTATTGTAAGTGACACTGTAAAGTCTGTAGGATGCAGTGAGAACTTAGAGCGTCTGTACAATGAGTTGTTAAACAAAGACTGGTTCATGACATTCCCGGATTTCGAGGAATATATTGCAACCAGAGAGAAAGCTTATACAGCTTATACCGATCGCAAGGCATGGGCAAAGAAAGCACTGATCAACATCAGCAAGGCAGGTTTCTTCTCATCTGACAGAACGATTGAGCAGTACAACAAAGAAATCTGGAAATTATCATAAAAATATTTTAACTCCTCCTTTAGTGGGAACCGTATGTTTCGGTTCCCACTTTTTATTGTGCCGGGCACACGGGAACGGGCACGGTGTTTTTAAAATTTTACTGGAAGAATGGGGGTGAATTGGATATAATAAATATTATGAGGTTACAGGGGAGAAAATGGATATAATGTGCGAAGGAGGAACGCTATGAAATGGAAAGGGCGAAGACTGCTTGCCATGGCACTTACCGGTATCTTGCTTGCAGGATGCGGGGCAGCCGGACAGGTCGATGATTATGCAACGAATGAGGGAAGCACACAGGAGGCTTCCACCAAAACAACGGGAACTGAAAGCGGAGGGATTTCAAAGGACAAGATCAAGGTAGGGGTTTTGCACTTATCGGATCCGGCAGAAGGCAGTGGATATACCTATACGCATGATCTTGGCATTCAGGCAATGCAGCAGAATCTTGGATTATCAGATGAACAGATTGACAGAAAAATAAATGTTGATGATTCGGATAAAGAGGCAACCGAAAAAGCGATTCAGGAGTGTGTGGATGATGGATGCAATATTATTTTTACCACCAGCTGGGGATATATGGATGCCACGGAGGAGATGGCGGAAAAATATCCGGATATATATTTTGCACATGGAACAGGATACAAAAGCAACGGAAAGAATTTTGTAAACTATTTCGGGCGAATCTATCAGGCAAGATATTTAAGCGGAATCGTAGCGGGAATGAATACCAAAACCAATAAGTTGGGCTACGTGGCGGCGATGGATTCCTCCAATTCCGAAGTCACCGGAGGCATTGATGCCTTTGCACTTGGGGTGTATTCCGTGAATCCGGAAGCAAAAGTCTATGTAAAAGTCACGAACAGCTGGTTTGACCCGGATGCGGAGAAAGCAGCAGCAGAAACCCTGTTAAATATGGACTGTGATGTGGTCACGCAGCACTGTGATACAGAATATCCACAGACAATGGCACAGGAAAAAGGGGTGTATGGTATCGGGTACAATTCTGATATGAGCAAAAATGCTCCGGATGCCTGCCTGTGCAGCGTGATCTGGAACTGGGGTGCTTATTATACAGCAGCGGTGCAGAGCGTGATTGACGGTACCTGGGATGGAAGCAATTATTATGGCGGTATGAATGAAAATCTGGTAGGGATTACGTCACTTGCTGATTTTTGCACGGATGGAACACAGGAGGCTGTGGATACTGCAAAAGAAGATATTTTATCCGGAAAAAACGGTGTGTTTGACGGTGTGATTGAAACAAATACCGGAGAAACGGTTGGGGAAGAAGGAAAAACGCTGGATGATGCCACAATTACAGGTGGAATCAACTGGTATTTTAAAACCGTTGAAGTGGTAGAATAGGGGGCATATATGAGTATACGAAAGAAAATTCTTGCAATCAGCATAGGGCCGGTGCTGGTATTAGGGGTAATTACCCTGCTTTTTATGCTTACGATGGTTAAAAGCTCCCTGATGGATGAGGTACAGGATGCATTAAAAGGTACCGCGGCAGCCACCCTTGCCGCCTATGACCAGAATACCGGGGATTATCTGGAAAGTACCAATGGGGATATCTGGAAAGGAAGCTACAACATATCCAAATCGGAAAATCTGGTGGACCGGATCAAAGAGAATACCGGTATGGATGTAACCTTTTTTTATGGAAACAAAAGGATTATGACATCTGCGCTGGATAAAAAAGGAAACCGTATCCTTGGTTCAGAAGCCGGAGAGCGTGTGGTGAATCAGGTGATCAAAGGGAAAAAGCCGTTTTTCAGTACAAATGTTTCACTCGATGGGACGAGAAATTATGGATATTTTATTCCGGTGTATCAGAATGGAACGACAGATCAGGTTATCGGTATGGTGTTTGTCGGAACCAATAAGGCACAAAAAGATGCAATTGTCAATAAAATCCTTGGAAGTATTATGATGGCATTGCTGGTAGTGATGTTTTTGTGCATTGTTACGGCGATGCGCATGGCAGCCTCTATCAGTAAAAATATCAAAAACAGTGTTGCTGTTGTAGGAAAACTTGCAGATGGTGATTTAAATGTGTGGGTAGATGAAAAACTTCTGAAGCGAAAGGATGAGATCGGTGATCTGTCCCGCGGAACCATGACATTAAGGGATGCCATGAAGTCCGTAATCCGGGATATTTCAGAAAATGCAAAGAAGCTGCTTTCAACGTCACAGATTCTGGGTACGGCGGCGGACAATACCAATGGTACAATGTCACAGGTACAGCAGGCGGTCAGCCTTGTAGTGGATAATTCCAGTGAGCAGGCGAAAAATTCGAGAAATACTTCGGATCATATGAAAATTATGGGCGAGAATATCACGGAAACTACAGCAGAGGTACAAAATCTGGATCAAAATGCCACATTTATGCATTCCTCCAGCGAAAATGCTTCCGCAACGCTGGAAAAACTCTGTGGGATCAATGAACAGGTGGAGCAGATGCTGTCACAGGTTCAGCAGCAGACCAACCGGACAAACGATTCTGTACAGAAGATCCAGCAGGCCACAACCATCATTTCCTCCATTGCAGAGGAAACCAATCTGTTGAGCCTGAATGCCTCTATTGAAGCTGCCCGGGCGGGAGAAAGCGGCCGCGGATTTGCTGTGGTGGCAGGACAGATTAAAAAACTTGCAGAGCAATCGGATCAGTCGAGCCAGGAAATTGAGCAGATAGCGTCAACGCTGATCAGGGATTCTTCCCTTGCTGTGGAAAGTATGCAGAGCATGCAGCAGATTATTACCAGCCAGAGTGAGAGCATGGCAGAAACGCAGAATATTGTAAAAGAAGTGCTGGGTGAGATTGGAAATTCCATGCAGAGTATCCGACAGATCAAAGCAAGTACCCAGAGACTGGAAGATTCCAGAAATGAAGTTGTTCAGGCAGTTGGGGAATTGTCCGGAATTGCGGAAGAAAATGTGGAAAGCACGAAAAAAACCTACGATGGAACACAGGAAGTTGTAGAAACGTTCCAGCAGGTATATGTAAGTGCCGAGCAGCTGCGTGAGATTTCTGATAAACTGGTAAAAGGAATCGGGTATTTTCATATCTAAAAGAAACACAGAGTGTCGGAAAATTCCGGCACTCTTTTTATGTCATGAATCTGGTATAAATCCTGTGATTCTGATATTCATAAATTTGTGAATCCGTTACAATGGGGTAAAAGGCTTGAAAATTGAAAGGTTGGAGGTTTCACATGAATTTTGGATATTTTGATGATGAGAAAAGAGAGTATGTAATCACACGCCCGGATACACCGGCGCCGTGGGCGAATTATCTGGGGTCACCGGAGTATGGTGCGCTGATTTCAAATAATGCAGGAGGATACAGTTTTGCCAGATCTGGTGCAAACGGAAGAATCCTGCGTTATATTTTTAACCAGTTTGATCAGCCGGGACGCTATATTTATCTGCGGGATAATGAGAGCAAAGACTACTGGTCTGCATCCTGGCAGCCGGTAGGAAAAGATCTGGAAAGTTATAAAAGTGAGTGTCATCATGGAACAGCATACACAAAGATGCTTGCAGATTACAGTGGAATCCATTCTGAAGTATGTTATTATGTGCCGTTGAATCAGACATATGAGGTCTGGCATCTGAAAGTGACCAATGCGTCAGCGTGTGAAAGAAACCTGACCATCACCGGTTATGCGGAATTTACCAATAACAATAATTATGAACAGGATCAGGTAAATCTGCAGTATTCCCAGTTCATCACGAGTACGGTATTTGAGACAAACCGTATCCGGCATATTATTCACGGTAATCTGGACTGGGTGAAAGAAGGAGAGGAAGTGGATAACAAGCTTGCAATCTCCCGTTTCTTTGCACTGACCGGTGCACCGGTGGACAGTTACTGTGGAGATAAAGAATCGTTTCTTGGACGCTATCACGGATATCATAATCCGGTGGGGGTGGAAAACGGAAAATTATCCGGGGAAATGTGCTACAACGAAAACGGGTGCGGAGCACTGGCAGCTCAGATGCTTCTGAAACCGGGAGAAACAAAGGAAATTGCATTTCTTGTCGGAATGAAAGAACATGAGGAAGCAGAAGCAATCTGTAACCGCTATGCAGATGTGGCAGCACAGTGTGAGACGGAACTGAAAGAACTGACGGGCTACTGGCATGAAAAACTGGAACATTTTCAGGTACATACACCAAGCAGGGAATTTGATACCATGATCAATACCTGGAACGCATACAACTGTTTTATGACATTCATCTGGTCACGTGCGGCGTCGTTTTTCTACTGTGGTCTGCGAAACGGTTACGGATACCGCGATACCGTGCAGGATATTCAGGGTGTGATTCATCTTGCACCGGAGATGGCACTCGAAAAGATCCGGTTTATGCTTTCGGCACAGGTGGATAACGGAGGAGGACTTCCGCTTGTCAAATTTACACACAATGCCGGACATGAGGATACGCCGGATGATGCTTCCTATGTACAGGAAACCGGGCATCCGGCATATCGTGCGGATGATGCTCTGTGGCTGTTTCCAACGGTATATAAATATATTGCGGAGTCCGGAAATCTGGCATTTATCGATGAAGTGATTCCGTTTGCCAATAAAGATGAAGCCACTGTATACGAGCACTTGAAGAGAGCACTTGCGTTTTCTGTGAATCATCTGGGACCGCACGGACTTCCGGCAGGACTTTATGCGGACTGGAATGACTGTCTGCGTCTGGGCAAAAATGGAGAGTCCTCGTTTGTTGCACTGCAGTTTTATTATGCAATGACGATTTTAAAACAGTTTGCCGCATACAAAGAAGATCAGGCATATATGGATTATCTGGAAGAAGAACAGAAAAAACTTGGAACATTAATTAACAATCTCTGCTGGAATGAGGATCGTTTTATCCGTGGATTTACGGAAGCCGGAGAGGTGATTGGAAAACGCACGGATCCGGAAGCAAATATGTGGCTGAATCCACAGAGCTGGGCTGTGATCAGTGGACTGGCAACAAAGCAGCAGGCAGAACTTTCCATGGAAAATGTAAGAAAGCGGTTAAACACAGAGTATGGAGCGATTCTGATGGATCCACCATATCACCTGCATGCATTTGACGGAGCACTGGCTGTGATTTACAATCCCGGTACAAAAGAAAATGCCGGTATCTTTTCCCAGTCGCAGGGATGGCTGATTCTGGCAGAAGCATTGCTGGGGCATGGGGATCAGGCATTTACCTATTTTATGGAAAATGCACCGTCTGCACAGAACGATCGTGCTGAGATCCGGAAACTGGAGCCATACTGTTATGGACAGTTTACGGAAGGAAAAGACAGCCCGCATTTTGGTCGTTCCCATGTGCACTGGCTGACCGGAACTGCTTCCACTGTAATGGTAGGATGTGTGGAAGGAATCCTTGGCATGCGTCCGGACTTTGGAGGACTTCGTATTGCACCATCCATTCCGGCGGACTGGGATCAGTTTACCATTGAGAAGGATTTCCGGGGAAAACATCTTCATATTGTGGTAGAAAATCCAGAGCATGTACAGAGTGGATGCAAAGCGTTGTACGTGAATGAGGAAAAGATGGAAGACAACTACATTCCGGTAGAAAAAATGACCGATCAGACGAAGGTACGCCTTGTGATGGCATAGAAGGGAGAAGTTATGAAAAACGATATGCAGTTTACAGGAAAAAACGGAGAATTTCAAATCCGTCATATGGTTGAAAAAACACAGCTCAATTTTCCGGTGGCAAATGAAGAGGGAATCAAAAGCAGCGTGACGCAGACCTTCGGCGGCGATTGTAAGCTGGATCAGAACCATTTTCTGCTGGAACCGGTGAGCATCGAAAATCTGCACAATAACAGAAGTACCCGCAATGTCTGGTGTACAATCAACCGGAAGGAACATGTGTCACTGACCGGAGTTTCGGCGCAGGCAGAATATGCACATTTCCTTGGAAAAGAGGAGGAAGTGACATTCGATGCCGGATTTATGTGGCAGGAGACGAAGCGGGAATTAAAAGAACAGAAAATCGAGGCAGCCGTGCGGATCTTTGCTCCGCTTGGAGTACCGGCAGAACTGATGCAGGTGCGCGTTACCAATAAATCGGATATGGATATGTGTGTGCGCGTGACTTCTGCTATCCCAATTTACGGCAGAAGCGCGGATAATCTGCGCGATCACCGCCATGTAACTTCCCTGCTTCACCGGATCCGTACTACCGGACGCGGCGTGATCTGTAAACCGGTATTGTCATTTGATGAACGCGGACATCAGAAAAATCATATGATTTATTTTGAGATGGGCAGTCAGGGAGATGGAACAAAACCGGAATCGTTCTTCCCAACGGTGGAATCGTTTATCGGAGAAACCGGAACATTTCTGGCACCGGATGCGCTTAAAAATAAAGAAAAAGGCTGTCCGGCCGGTTGTACCGTGGATGGAAAAGAAGCAATGGGGGCGATGGCATTTCCGGAGATTACCCTTGCAGCAGGAGCACATGTCGATTATATTCTGCTTGGTGGCATGACAGAGGATCCGAAGCTGGCAGAACAGGCAGCAGAAATGTTTTGCACGACCAAACAGGCAGATGCTGCCTTTGAACAGGCAAAAAATTACTGGAATGGGCTGGTCAATATTTCCTTTGAAACCGGAAACCCCAAAGAAGACAGTTATCTGAAATGGATCTGTTTCCAGCCGGTTCTTCGCAGAATCTACGGATGTTCGTTTTTGCCGTACCATGATTATGGCAGAGGCGGCAGGGGCTGGCGTGATCTGTGGCAGGATTGCCTCTCCCTTCTGATTCTCGACCCGAAGGAAGTTCGCTCCATGATTTTAAACAGCTTTGCGGGTGTCCGTTTTGACGGGACCAATGCGACAATTATCGGGGATAAGCCGGGAGAATTTGTTGCAGACCGCAACAATATTACAAGAGTCTGGATGGATCATGCGTACTGGCCGTTTGTTACCACAAAATTGTATCTGAACCAGACGGGAGATCTGGATATTCTGGATCAGAAAGTGGCGTATTTTAAGGACCCACAGGCAAAGCGTGGAACTGCCAGGGACGCAGAGTGGACACCGGCATATGGGATGCGCCAGAAAGATGTAAATGGCAATATTTACGAGGGCACGGTTTTAGAACATCTGCTTTTGCAGAATCTGTGCGCTTTCTACGAGGCGGGAGAACATGGAATGATGCGTCTTCGCGGTGCTGACTGGAATGATGCACTGGATATGGCAGCGGAAAAAGGAGAAAGCGTGGCTTTTACCTGTGCGTATATCGGAAATCTCCGTGATTTGGCAGATACCCTTGAAAAATACGAAGCGGCAAGCGGAAAGAAAGAGATTACACTGGCAAAAGAGATGGAAATTCTGATCAGACAGGACCGCACATCGTATGATTCGGCAGAAAAACGGAATGTTGTTTTAAACAATTATGTGAGTCAGTGTGTGCATAATATTTCTGGAGAACAGATTTCTGTGGATATCAGTACTCTGGTGCAGAATCTGCGGGAGCGTGCTGACTGGTATACCGGATTGATCCGTACGCAGGAATGGGTAACGGATGAAAACGGAAATGGCTGGTTTAACGGATATTATGATAATCACGGCAGACCGGTGGAAGGCAAAAGGGATAATCATGTCCGTATGATGCTGACCGGTCAGGTATTTTCTGTTATGGGAAATGTCGCAGATGATGCACAGACCGCTGCGATTATAAAAAGTGCAGACCTGTATCTGTATAAAAAAGAGGTGGGAGGCTACCGGCTGAACACGGATTTTAAGGAAGAAAAATTTGATCTGGGACGAATGTTTGGATTTGCTTATGGCGAAAAAGAAAATGGTGCGGTTTTTTCCCATATGACGGTGATGTATGCAAATGCATTGTATCAGAGAGGTTTTGTAAAGGAAGGATACAAGGCATTGTATACCTTGTTCGAACAGGCAATGAACACACCGGTGAGCCTGATGTATCCTGGAATTCCGGAATATTTTGATGCGGACGGAAAAGGCAAATATCCGTATCTGACCGGGGCAGCCAGCTGGTATATGATGACAATGGTTACACAGATTTTTGGATTCCGCGGAGAATGGGGAGATCTGGTACTAGAACCCAAAATTCTGTTGCGGCAGTTTGACGAAAGTGGCAATTATTCGGCACAGTTCCCATTCCGTGGACAGACATACGCAGTGGTTTACCAGAATCCACAAAAGAAAGAATATGGGGATTACCGGATCACGGAAGTATGGCTGGATGGTCAGCGGTATGCCGGAGAAACAAATACAGGCATCTGCATTCCGTTTGCCGTACTTGAAGGAAAAGAAAACCATACACTTCGGATCGTTCTGGGATAGCAGAATTTTACCATGTGCTTTTGTACTTGGAACTGCGGTATTGTTTTGGGGTCATACCGACATAGTGCTGGAATGTCTGGATAAAATGACTCTGGGAAGAAAATGATAAATAGTTTGCAATCTGAATGTAGGTAAAATCGGAAAAGCGCAGAAGATTCTGCGCTTTTTCGATTTTTTTTTCGCGGATATAATCACTGATCGACACACCGAGGTTCTGCTTAAACAACCGGGACAGATAGCTGGCAGACAAATTGGTGTAGACCGCAAGATCTTCCACGGTGATTCTTGCACTGATGTGGGCATAGATATAATCAATACACTGTGCAACCGGTTTGGATAATGCGGCATTCTTCTGCAGAAGGCGCATTTTTCCGGTGAAGTCAAGAGCCATCTCATGATGCAGATCTGATATTTCCTGAATGGTGCTGCAGGCATCCATGTGAATAATGTAAAAGTCGCTCAGACGGTAGGCCTGCTCTGTTTCCATGCCGCCGTCAATGCAATACCGTGTGACCAGTGCAACGGTAATAACAAAATGATATTTTAAGTTTGTCAGGGGATTTTTGGAAAGAATTCCCATGCCTTCGGGATTGGTAAACGCTTCTTCCTTTAAATTTTTACTGACTGCTTCGATGTTTCCGTCTTTTACGGCTTCAAAAAAGGAATATTCCTCGGAAAGTGCACGATGATGGATTTCGTATTCGCTGTCTTCGATTTCTTTTTTGCTCCATTGATTTTTCAGCATGGCAAGACCTCCTGTTTATATCTGTAGATTATGTCATGAATCTGATATATTTGCAAGCATTTTTGTATCAGAACCCATTGGAAAACTCTATAATAAAACCATGCTTAAGGCAGAAAAGAAAAGGAGGAAATTTACTATGAAAAAGAAAGCAGTCAGTGCATTATTATGTGCAGCCATGGTAGCAGGAATGCTTGCAGGTTGCGGAAAAGGAAGTGATTCCGGTACACCGTCAGATACATCCAAGGGGGATGCGTCAAACGCAACAGAAAGTGCTTCATCAAATCTGAAAGATGATGGAAAGGTATTAAATATTTACTGCTGGAACGAGGAGTTCAAGAGCCGTATTACCGCACACTATCCGGATTACAAGGAAGTGGATGCAACACACGGAAAAATCGGAGATGTAGATGTTGTATGGAACATCACACCGAGTGATGACAATGCATATCAGAACAACCTGGATGCAGCACTGTTAAATCAGCAGGATGCTCCGGCAGATGACAAGATTGATATTTTCCTGGTAGAAGCAGACAATGCATTAAAGTATGTAGATACGGATTACACAGCACCAGTAAAAGATCTTGGAATTACCGATGCGGATCTTTCCAAGCAGTACCAGTACACAAAGGATATCGTAACCGATTCCAAGGGAGTGTTAAAAGGAGTTTCATGGCAGGGCTGTCCAGGCGTTCTTTTCTATAACAGAGAGGCTGCAAAGGATGTACTGGGAACCGATGATCCAGATGAAGTACAGAATTATGTATGTGACTGGGATACTTTCAATGATACTGCTGCAAAAATGCAGGCAAAAGGTTACAAGATGATTTCATCTGTAAATGATACATACCGTGTATACTCCAACAATGTCTCAAGCAAGTGGGTAGAAGACGGAAAAGTACAGGTAGATGACAATATCATGAAATGGGTGGACGATTCCAAGAAACTTGTAGATGCAAAAGAGGCAGGAACCTTTGATATGTGGTCCGATGACTGGTCAAAGGGATTCTATCCGGACGGAAAAGTATTCTGCTACTTTGGACCGGCATGGCTTGTAAACTTCTCTATGGCAGCTGATACCGAAGGATCTATCGGTTACAACGGTGGATGGGGCGCTACACCAGGACCTCAGGGCTTCTATTGGGGCGGTACATGGATCTGTGGAGCAACAGGTACAGATAACGCAGGTCTCGTAAAAGATATCATCTTAAAGATGACAACAGATGAGACAATCATGAAAGATATCGTAGTAAAAGATGATGATTTCGTTAACAATAAACCAGCTATGGAAGCAATGGCAGCAGATACAAGCTACCAGAGTAAAGTATTAGGCGGACAGAACCCATTGGCTATGTACTGTGCAAGTGTAGAAAAACTTGATTTAAGTAACCTTTCTGCATACGATCAGGGATGTAACGAAGAGTTCCAGAACGCAATGAAGAACTACTTTGAAGGCAATGCTTCACTTGATGATGCACTTGACTTATTCTACAAAGCAGTTGTTGAGAAATATCCGGACTTAACATACTAAAATAATAAGCCGCGCCTGCCAGA
>ENA-OOWH01001467-OOWH01001467.1-human-gut-metagenome-genome-assembly--contig:-NODE-1467-length-13905-cov-3.701877_pt1 | contig 13905 bp, 6 predicted proteins | sample MGYA00241576_ERZ501321 | MGnify/ENA primary metagenome ERZ501321 (study PRJEB25962, sample SAMEA2042733) | human gut metagenome | biome: human gut; feature: human-associated habitat; material: faeces... | reverse complement strand
AGACGGTTGACGGTAAAAGAGTTTATAACGAAAGCGAGAGCGTAAGAAAATCTCTGCTTCATGTTGTCGGTGATGCCAGCCTTAACATTTCAACGGCTGTTCAAAGTATGTATCGTTCTCAGCTGATAGGCTATAACCTTGTTTTCGGACTTAATATGCCGGAATCATTGAGAGCCTCTCACGATATAAAGCTGACAGTCGATTCCGCAACCTGTGCGGCGGCTTATGATGTTCTTGCAGCTTATAACAAAAAAGGTGCCTGTGTAATATATAACTACAAAACAGGCGAGGTTATCTGTTCCATAAGCACCATGGCTTACGATCCGCAGGCTCCTCCCGAAATTACCGAGGACAACGAAAGCGAATACGAGGGCGTTTACCTTGATAATGTGCTTTCGTCAACCTTTACCCCGGGTTCAATCTTCAAAATCGTTACATCTGCGGCGGCAATCGAGAATATTCCTGACCTTTATGACCGCACTTGGGTTTGTAACGGAAGTGAGAACATCGGCGGAAGTGAAGTTACCTGTACGGAAACTCACGGAACGCTGACATATAAAGAGGCAATGGCACATTCCTGCAATATTGTTTTTGCAAAGCTTGCCATTGAACTCGGAAGTGACACAATGACAAAAACTGCCGAGAAAATCGGCATTAACAGCTCCTTTGATGTTGACGGAATTAAAACCGCAAAAGGTTCATATGATGTCAGCGATGCCAATGAAAACCAGCTTGGCTGGTCGGGCGTAGGTCAGTATAATGACAAGGTAAACCCGATGCAGATGGCAATTATCTGCGGCGCAATCGCAAACGGCGGTAAGGCTACAAACCCTACCCTTATCAAAGATGAGTCCATACTCTCCGCACTCGGCATAAACTACAAGAGCAGCGGACAGGAACTTTTTTCATCCGATACGGCGGCAAAGCTTGATGATGTTATGAGATACACCGTTTCGGATTACTACGGCGACAACCTTTTCGGCGGACTTACAGTCTGTGCCAAAACAGGTACGGGTGAAGTCGGCGATGATAAGAACCCTAACGGCTGGATGGTCGGCTACTCAAAAGATGAGGACTGCCCTCTCGCCTTTGCCTGTGTTGTACAGGATTCGGGTTTCGGCTTCCAATATGCCGGTCCCGTGGTTGAGGCCGCAATGATTCAGGCTGCAAAGAGCCTTGGAGCGTCTGCGGTGCAGTAAATTAAAATTATATTATTGAAATTATTGAAAATACAGTTTGACCGATTTTTTCGGTACATTGAAAGGAAGAACCCTGATGAATTTTTTAAAGGCTATGTTCGGCAACTACAGCAAGCGTGAAGTTAAGCGTGTGCAACCAATCTGTGACAAGGTGCTTGCACTCGAAGATAAATATGCGGCTATGAGCGAAAGTGAACTCAAGAACCAGACAACAATTCTTAAAGAAAGACTTGCCAACGGCGAAACAACAGACGATATTCTCCCCGAAGCATTTGCAACCTGTCGTGAGGCAGGCTGGAGAGTGCTTGGTATGAAGCACTTCCCCGTTCAGATTATCGGCGGTATTGTTCTTCACCAGGGCAGAATCGCCGAGATGAAAACCGGTGAAGGTAAAACCTTGGTTGCTACCCTACCTGCATACCTCAACGCTCTTACAGGCGAAGGTGTTCACATTGTAACAGTCAACGATTACCTTGCCCGCCGTGACTCAGAGTGGATGGGCAAGCTTTACAGATACCTCGGTCTTTCGGTCGGTCTTATCTGCCACGATCTCGATAACGAGGGCAGAAAAAAGGCTTATGCCGCAGACATTACATACGGAACAAACAACGAACTCGGTTTTGACTACCTCCGTGACAACATGGTAGTTTACAAGGAAAACAAGGTTCAGCGCCCACACGCATTTGCGATTGTCGATGAGGTTGACTCAATCCTCATTGATGAGGCGAGAACTCCTCTTATTATTTCGGGTAAGGGCGACAAGTCAACAGACCTTTACGCAAAGGCTGACACTTTTGCAAAAACTCTTAAAGTTCAGCGTTTTGCAGAACTTGACGCAAAAGAGGATATGGAGGAATATTACAAGGAAAACGACATTGATTATGTTGTTGATGAAAAGCAGAAAACAGCAACCCTCACACAGAGCGGTGTTAAGAAAGCCGAAGAATTTTTCGGTATTGAAAACCTTACCGATCCCGATAACCTTACAATTCAGCACCATGTAAATCAGGCTATCAAGGCCAACGGCGTTATGAAGCTTGATGTTGACTATGTTGTCAAGGACGGCGAAGTTATCATCGTTGACGAGTTTACAGGTCGTCTTATGTACGGCCGTCGTTTTAACGAAGGTCTTCACCAGGCTATTGAGGCTAAAGAGGGCGTAAAGGTTCAGAGCGAAAGCAAGACTCTTGCTACAATCACATTCCAGAACTACTTCCGTCTTTACAAAAAGCTTTCGGGTATGACAGGTACTGCTCAGACAGAGTCGGAAGAATTCCAGGAAATCTACAAGCTTGATGTTGTTGAAATTCCTACAAACAAGCCTGTTTTAAGAAAAGACCTCCCCGATTCGGTTTATAAGACAGAAAACGGCAAGTTCCACGCTGTTATTGATGCAATTGTTGAGGCTCACGAAAAGGGACAGCCTGTCCTTGTCGGTACAATTTCAATTGAGAAGTCGGAGCTTCTTTCAAAAATGCTCAAAAAGAGAGGCATTAAGCACAATGTCCTCAATGCAAAACAGCATGAAAAAGAGGCTGAAATTGTTGCTCAGGCAGGTAAGCTCGGTGCGGTAACAATCGCAACCAACATGGCAGGTCGTGGTACCGATATCATCCTCGGCGGTAACGCAGAGTATATGGCAAAAGCCGCAATGCGTAAGCAGGGCTTTACAGAGGAGCTTATTGAAGAAGCTACAGGTTATGCGGAAACCGATGATGAAGAAATCATCAATGCAAGAAATACATTCAGAGAACTGAATGACAAGTATAAGGAAGAAATTAAGGGCGAGGCTGAAAAGGTAAGAGAGGCCGGAGGTCTTTACATTATGGGTACGGAAAGACACGAGTCACGCCGTATTGATAACCAGCTCCGTGGTCGTGCAGGTCGTCAGGGCGATCCGGGTGTCAGCCGTTTCTTCCTCTCAACCGAGGATGACCTTATGCGTCTGTTCGGCGGTGACAGAATGAAAATGATGATGGAGCGTATGAATGTTGCCGAAGATATGCCTATTGAGAACAAAATGCTCACAAGTATTATTGAAGGCTCACAGGAAAAGGTTGAGCTTCGTAACTTTGGCATTCGTAAGGATGTTCTCCAGTACGACGATGTTATGAACAAACAGCGTGAAATCATCTACGGTCAGCGTGATCAGGTTCTTAACGGTGAGGATCTCCATGAAACAATCCTCAAAATGGTTGAGGATACAATCGCAACTTCAATCAAGCAGTATCTCCCCGAAGGTCCTGCAGAACATTGGAACTTCCAGAGCCTTAAGGATTACTATGCAGGCTGGCTTATAAGAGATGAATCAAAGTATGATTTCAGCCTTGAAGATCTTGAAAATATGGAACCCGAAGAGATTCAGAAGATGCTCGTTGACGATGCTCTTGAAATCTACAAGGAAAACGAAGAACTTCTTCCCGAGGAAACAATCCGTGAGATGGAGCGTGTTTACCTCCTCAAGAATGTTGATACACATTGGATGGATCACATCGACAATATGGATCAGCTCAAGAGCGGTATCAGACTTCGTTCATACGGTCAGCACGATCCTGTTGTTGAGTACAGAGTTGAAGGCTTCGATATGTTTGATGAGATGATTGAAAGCATTCGTGAAGATACTGTCAAGATGATGCTCATTATGCCAAAGCGTGTTTATGAGATTCAGAAAAGACAGGATGCAATTGCAGCGGCAAAGAGAGCAGCTCAGAGGGCTGCCGCAGCGGCAAAGTCTGCATCCGATGATGAAGAAGCTGTTGAACAGTCGGACGCCGTAAAGCAGGCGCTTCACCGTGAGCAGGTTGCTCAGCCTACAGAAACTTCTGCAGACGGTACGGATTCTGTCAACAAGACTATCCGTAAGGGCAAGAAAATCGGCAGAAACGATCCCTGTCCGTGCGGCAGCGGTAAAAAGTACAAGAAGTGCTGCGGCAGAGATCTTTAATATGTTTGCATAAAGCGATTTGTATAATTGCGATTTAAGTGAATTACATTTTGAGGGGCAGAGAGCAATACTCTGCCCTTTATTTGTGCCGAATTTTCAAGGTATTCGGTGATTAATTTTATCGGATATAGAAACTGATTATAAAAATATATCTGAAAATTTCAGTAAAATGTAGGTTTTGGGGCATTTTAAAAGCAGCAATCGCAAAATAATACATATTTCCGCACGCATAGCTTGGAGTAAACCTGCATAAAATTTTTGATATTTTTGAAAAAAGAATTAAAAATCAACAAATTTAGTGCCGAAATTGACTTTTTAACTGCCTGTTAAGGTTGTATAATGGGTATAATTTATCTTAAACACAAAAAATGGCGATAAATAAGTAATAAAATCACATTATGGTCAAAAATATTAAATCGTGCTTGCAGATATGCAAAATAACCAAAAATATTACCCAAAGTTTGGCTGTATTGCCTCTACAAATATGCAATAAAATATTATATAATTGTATACAAGTAAAAAAGAAGAACAAATTCAAAAAATTGCGTTTCATAATTAGTTGGCAGATATATTGGACTGTCCTATGCAGTTCTGTTTAATTGTACTTTGACTGCCAAAACAAAGTAATCGGCAATGAAGGAGAAGAAAAAATTATGAAATTAGGTAAAAAGCTTTGCAGAACCGTAAAGAAAAGCTTTTCCCTTGTGCTTGCACTTACCCTCATGCTTTCGGTATGTGCCATGTCGGGTATGTCGCTTAATGTATTTGCGGCAACATCTTTGGATCAGAAGATTTACATTAACCTGAACAAGAATAAGGAATGGAATGGTTTTTCTTCTGTTACATGTCGTTTTGCTCAGGATGACGGCACGGTTCTTAAAACAGAAAAAGTAAGCAAAGATCCTTCGTCGGGAGTTTTTAAAACCATTGCACCATCCGGTGCAACAAAAATTGAGCTTTCTTCCGGGGTTAATTTTACTCTTCCCGAAAAGACTGTTGCAAACGGTTCCCGCCGTATCTATCTTAATAACAGCAATAATACCTATAAGGAAGCTTATGCATATTCTTGGGTAAACGAGGATGACTTCAACGCAGAGTGGCCGGGTGCTGCAATGACTAAGACATCTTCAGACAGCGATTACTACTATGTAGATGTTAAGTCATCCCATAAAAATGTAATCTTCAGCAACAAGGGCGAAACACAAACAAGCGACCTCGGTATTAATGACTCATACAGTGCCGATAATGCTCTTTATGATGCTTCAAAAAGTCAGTGGACTAACCCGTTCATCAAGACCATCGACATTTCGGGTGCTACGGGCGACACAGAATTTTATCTTTCTACCGACGGCTCGTTCAAAGAAAGTAAATACCTTTCTGTTCAAGCTCCCGACAAACAGTCGAAAGCAGAATATAAAACAGTTTATGTTTCAAACGATGACTGGAAGTCGCTTACAAAGGTTTATGCAACTTTTGACTACAACGATGCCTATGAAGGAACAGTTGAGCTTACAAAAGACACCAAAGACACCAAGGTAAGCGGTTCTGTGGTGTTCAAAGGTAAAATTCCGGCGGGTGCGCTTTTAAGATTCCATCCGAACGAACATAACCTCAACGGTGCATCTTCTGCAACATCATATCCGACAGATTCGGGATATGATGGTTCGGGCTACAGCGATAACACGGCTACATATGTTAAGACAGCCAGAGGCGAAGGCTGGACAAAATTCTCGGAAATAGACAATGTAAACTATGGTGCTGTCGTTGAAAATTCATTCAAAGATAATCCTAACATCGTAGGCGTTGACGCAACATACTTTGACTACTGGTCGGATATGGAGCAGGCGAACGGGTATCTTCAGTGTCAGGGTAACGACAATATGTATGACTATTGGTATCAGTTTGATAACTTCAACAGCTACATAAGCAACATTGCTTTAGATCATAAATCGGACTGGAAGTATCCTCTCTACTTCGGTAATATGTATAAGGGTGGGGAACACTACAAAGAATTTACGGACCACGTAGCAGGACTTACAAACATCAACGATTATAATGATAACTATTACTATGCAGTAAACAACGCCAACGGTATGGCATGGGGCGACGGTAATTATAACCAGTCCTTACAGGGTCTTATGTACAACAGGCTTGACAGTAAGGGCAATCTTCAGGTTGCAAATGGTGTCAAGGCTCCTTACTTTGATGCTGAGGCACTTTCAACCGCTACATATAATGATAAAAGAGTTGCCAATGTTTATAAGTCATCTTTCCCGTTCCGTGCAACTACTGACGGTGATGGTGTTACTACTTATGAATTCACTTCAAAAAATGCAACCGATAACATCTACTTTACATGGGACGGCCTTACACCTAAAAAAATTAACTACGGTGCGGGCGAAACATATGGTGTACACGATGATTTGGGAAAATTCGGCGGTACAGAAAACGGTTATGGTGTTTTCCCATTCAACAATACTCAGAACACATCAGCGGGCAAGGGTACTAACTGTAACCTTAACTATGGCTTTGGTGTCAGACTTGATATAGACTTCAGAGTTCCGAAGGGCGGTTTACTTGCAGACAACAAACCTGCAACCTTTAACTTCAGCGGTGACGATGACCTTTGGGTTTATATCGGTGAGGATTCAACAGGTGCTGATGCAGAGCTTGCTCTCGACCTCGGCGGTGACCATAAAGAGGCAAGCGGTTCAATTGACTTTAATAAAATGCAAGCAACAGCTGACGATGTATTTGCCGACTACTCACCTTCATCATCGTCGACAAAACTTACAGTTCCGGAAGGTGAGTTTTGGGTTAAGACAGGTGATTATAATAACTTCTGTTTGAATGTTTGGCAGGATACAAAGGTTGGTGTATATAATGAAGATGGATATTATGTAGATCCTTATGAAATATCAGACGGTTTTTACAAATTCAAAAAGGATCTACTTGGCAGCAATACAGAAGTTAACTTCTGTAAGTGGAAGAATATGGGTACCGGCGGCACGCTTAAAGCAAACCTTAAGCTTTCAGATCTTTACGGTAAAATGTGGAACGGTGACGGCACTCCGTATACCGGAGACGCTTTGTCACATCCGATAATTCGTAAACCCGTTACAAAGACAATCAACAATGGCGTTCAGCTTGATCCTAACAAGACATACCATATGGTAGTATTCTATATGGAGCGTGGTGAGGCTGAGTCTAACTTCAAAGTAAATTTCACAATGACACTTGCCAACAATGACCTCAAGGTTACAAAGGCACTTGATACAGGCGATGTTGTTTCTGAAATTTCAGATGACCTCAAAGCTAATGAAGCTTTTGATTATACAATCAAAGAGAACGATAAAGATACCTCCGGTAAAGGCTACAAGCTTACAAAACCAGACAAAAGCACAAGCAGTGAAACTCTTTTAAACAGCGGTTTCACACTTAAAGATGATTATATGGCTGACTTTGACAACTCATTCAAGACCGACAATAATATGACGGTTGACGAGTCAACAGACAGCAGTAAGCTTAAATACACAACAAACTGGGAGCTCGTTAACAACAGAGTCGGTTCAACAATCAAAAGCGGTTCAACTGCGAACTCGGAATTCAAGCTTGTAGATCCCGAAGATGACAGTGCTTATGCACAGCTCCAGCTCAACTATACCAACAGTATAATGACAGCACCTCTTGAAATTTCAAAGAATGTTGTTAATGAAGACGGTGAAACCGATTACGATACAAATCAGCAGTTTACATTTGCGATTGCTCTCGACTTTGACGGCAGCGATTCAACCTATGACTACAAGACCTATCCTCTTGAGTATCAGCTCAAAGAAAAGGATGCAAGTGGTTATTCAAACACAGTTTATCGCACATCTAAGGACGGTTCGTTCACAATCAAAAAGGGCGAAAGCATTAAGCTTCTCAATATTCCTGTAGGTGCAACCTATAAGATTACAGAGAAAAATGTTATAGGTTATGTTCCTTATAAAGTAGGCAATCAGGACTTCAACGGTACATTTGTCGGTACTCTCGCCGAAGCAGGAAATGCGCTTAAATTTATCAATAAGGTTAATCCTACAAACATTGCCATTTCGGTAAATAAGACTCTTGACGGTCAGGCTTACAGCGGCAGCAAGTTCGTTTATACATTGACAGGTCTTGAATCAATGGATACAGCAAAACAGGATGCCGACGGCAATATTATCAAGACAAACAGCGCAAAAACAATTTCCACGAATTTGAAAACACCTGACAAAAACGGTAAGGTTGAATTCAAAAACCTCAAATTAGTCACTGCGGGTGTTTACAGATTTAAGATTACCGAGGCTCTTGCCGAGGGTGAAAATGCATCCGATTATAAAATGGATACAAACACCTGGCTTGCCGAGATTGAACTTCGTGAAAACGGTAAAGTAACAGCGCCTAAGTATATTAAGGTTAGTAGCTCAGCTATTAAAGACAAAACCGATGCTGAGCTTGCAGAATACTTCAACAATTCTACTTCTGTTGATAAAGCCGAGTTTGAAAATAAAACCACACACGGAAGCGCAACAGTAAACAAGAAGAATCAGACAGGCGGTAATGTAAGTGATACGGAATTTGCGGTGATGAAGGTATCCGGTGAGGGTATCTTTACTGCAGATGATATCAATACAATCATTAAAGATGCCACAATGAAAACTCATATGGTTTCTAAAACGACAGACAGCAACGGTCAGGCTGTGTTTGACAAACTGACAATCTTCAAGGACGGTCAGGGCGAGTTTACAAAAACAAACGGTAAAGTTGTATGGAACGAAAGTTCCGACAATTATATAACAGGTACTTCAAAATATCAAACATACTGTCTGTTTGAGTACAAACCGTCAGAGGGTTACACCCCGAACTACACACTTTCCTACTTCACACTTCCTGTTGAGGGTAATTACGATGTTACATATAATTATGTTGACGGTGCAATTACAATGCCTTCGGCAAGCGGTGACGGTATGAACGGCTATGTTGTTCTCGGTTTGTCGGTTGCAGGTCTTGCGGTGACAATGTTCACGGGTTACGCAATCTATTACGGAAAAGTTCGTAAAAAACGCAGAGCAGGACGCAGAAAGTAACCCGATATGATTTAAATTGTTAGAACAGATGATATTTTAATCAGATGTTTCTTTCATAAAAAACCTCTTTGACTGCTACGGGCACCGTTGTTAGCCGGTGTCCGACATGCAGCCACCCAAATTCAGTTTAACCATTCGGTTAGAATATAATTACATATATTAAATCAAACACAAAGGAGAAAGAAAAATGAAAACTACAAAGAAAATCTTTGCAGCTGTTCTTGCAGTAATGATGATTGCTCTCATGATCCCATTCTCAGCAAGCGCTGCAACAAGCGATGCTTATAACGCATTTATCAAGGGCAAGAACGGCTTTAAAGTAAATGTTTATAAGGTAGCAACAATCAACACAACAACAGGCGAATATACAGAAATCCAGGGTGGCACAGCTGTTGCAACAGCTCTCAAGACTTGGAAAAATGCATCAGGTAACGATTCAAAGGCTCTTCTCGAGGCTTGCGAAAATGCAACATTTACAGATGCAGACAGCAAGGGTGACCACACATTCGCTTCTGACGAAGATGTTTACAACTTCGGTACAAGTGAAGCAGGTGTTTACTATGTTAAGGTTACAGGCCAGCCTGCTGAAACAAGCGTAAAGAAAAAGGGCGGCGCTCTCTTTGCTCTTCCTGAGGGCACAAAGACAACTCAGGGTTCAGCAGAAGCTCCAATCGAACTCAAGATTAACACAGGTGAAGTTACAGTTTCTAAGGAAATCGTTGGTCCCGACATCGATACTAAGCACACAACTGCTTCTGCAGGCGACACAGTAACATTTAAGCTCACAGCTTCAGTTACAGGTTCTAAGGAAGTTCCGCTTACTGAGTACACAATCCACGATAACCTTTCAGATAGTTTTAGAGATCCAGCTGTAACAGAAGTTATGGTTGGCAGCACTAAGCTTCAAGAAGGTACAGATTATACTGTAGATAAAACAAATCTGTTAGATATTAAGATTTCTCTTACATCAGATTATCTTGCTAATGCTAAAAAAGCTGAAGGTGAAGAAGGCAGTAATGACTTCTATGCAAGTTCAGATGTTGTTGTAACACTTACAGCAATTCTTAAGGACACAGCTGCTTCAGGCTACAATACAACAGACAACAGCAACAGCGACAGCCTTACATACACAAACACATACGGTCAGACTTCAAAGCCGGGCGATGATACAGTATATGTTTACACATTCGACCTTCCTGTATTCAAGTATGATGGCACAACAACTGACAAGACGGGTCTTGGCAATGCAACATTTGAACTCAAGACAAAAGAGGGCACATTGATTGACACTAAGACAACAGACAGTAGCGGTAATGTTACATTTGCAAAGCTCGCTGCAGGTACATACACAGTTCAGGAGACAAAAGCACCATCAGGATACAACCTTAACTCTTCTGAGTACACAGTTGTTATTAGCACAACAGGTGTTATTACAGTTTCAGTTGACGGTAATTCAAGCGAAGTAAATCAGGTAGAAGTTCCTGATTACCCTGTAACTGTTCCTCAGACAGGTGGTATGGGTACAATGATGTTCTATGTTGGCGGTGCAGCACTTATCGCTTGCGCAGGTGTTCTCCTCTTTGTTCTTAAGAGAAAGAAAGCAGCTAAATAATTGATTGAATATCTTTTATCTTAAAATCTGTAATATATGTAATTTTCAGGGGATGCGGCATCCCCATTCTATTTACACAAGAGCCGTATATGCGGATAATATCTGTCCATACGGCGGCTCGCCGTGTATTGCCCTGCACGGCAAAATGTAGTATAATAACAACGGAACAAAAACACGCAGAAAAGGAAAATTTTATGAAACGAAAGCTGTCAATTTTACTAATAGTTTTAATATTCGTTGCAGGAATCGGCATAATGAGCTATCCGCTTGTCAGTTCCGCAATTAATAACTATGTCAGTAGAAGCAGGGTTAAGGAGTACACCGACAGGGTTGCTCAGATGCCGAGTGAGAAAACTCAAAAAATGTTTGAAGAGGCTGCTAAGTACAATAACAGCCTTTCAAATAATATGATAATTACCGACCCGTTCGACGAAAAGGCTTTTCAGAAAATCGGTGCAAATTATGAGAAAACTCTCAATATTGATGATAACGGTCTTATCGGCTATATTGATGTGCCGAAAATCAATGTTTATCTGCCGATTTATCACGGCACAAGCGAAGAGATTCTTTCCAAAGGTGCAGGGCATCTTCAAAACACTTCCCTGCCTGTCGGCGGTGCAAGCACACATTCCGTAATTTCTGCCCATTCGGGTTATCCGGGCGAAACATTTTTCGATTACCTCACCGATATGAAAGTCGGCGATGAATTCTATGTTCATATCCTCGACAGAACGCTGAAATATGAGGTTGATCAAATCGAAGTTGTTCTTCCCTCGGAAATCAATTCCTTGCGGATTGTTGACGGCGAAGACCTTGTAACGCTCCTCACCTGTACGCCTTACGGTGTGAATACGCACAGACTTCTCGTGCGTGGCAAGCATGTTGCATATGATGATACTAAATATGTTGAAACAGGTGTGTCGCTTGCAAAGTTTGACAACGGTTACATATTCTTTCTCGGTTACAAAATTCCTTATGCAGTCGCAATCGGCATAATTGTCGGCTTTGTTGCACTTGTTGTGTTTGTGGTTGTATTTCTGCTCAAGCGTAAAAAGAAGAAGTCAAACGATGCAAAACGGCTGAGAGATGACTCGGCTGACGAAAATCAGAATGATTCGGGCGGTGATTCCGATGATTAAAAAAATACTTACGGGTGTGGCAATAGCAATGCTCGTTGTCGGAATAGGTCTTGTCGCATTCCCCCCTATATCAAATTTTATCGGAACACAGATTTCAAACGGTGAGACTGACGGCTTTGATACCCGTGTTGAAGAAGTTGAGGACGGCTCTTTTGAACAGGCGGTCAAGGACGGCAAGGTTGACGAAGATGGTTACAAAATTGACAGGGACGGCAAGCGTACCTCCAAACAGCCCGTTGTTTTCAAGGCTGACCTCGACAGACTTTTCAATGACAGCGTTGCCTACAACAAAAACCTTGAAACGAACCAGTATGAAATGCTCCGCAACGATACCTATTCACAGGCTGCCGTCAATCTTGAGGATTACGGCATAACGGACGGCATTTACGGCTATGTTACTGCCGAAACAATAAATATGCGTCTGCCGATTTACCTCGGTGCAAACAGCTCAAATATGAGCTACGGTGCGGCACATATGAGTGCAACCTCATTGCCGATTGGCGGTAAGAATACAAACGCAGTCCTTGCAGGTCACACGGGATACATCGGTCGAATATTCTTTGACAACCTCCGCAACCTCAAAATCGGTGACAGGGTTTCAATCACAAATTATTGGGATACACTCAATTACAAGGTCGTTGAAACCAAAGTCAATAAGCCGAGCGAATCAGGAGACTGCTATTTGCAGAAGGACAAAGATTTGCTCACGATGTTTACCTGCATAAGTGACGGCAACGGCGGTTTTGACCGTTACTATGTAATATGTGAGCGTGCGTCATAATTTACAGCAGACTGCATCACGGTGCAGATGCAACTGTTTTGCAGAAATATGTTGTCGGTTCGGACAGATAAACAATAAAAACGGAGGAAAAACAATGAAAAATATAATTAAAAAAATATCTGCAATCGCAATGTGTGGTGTGCTTACCGTCGGTTCGGTTCTTATGACAGGTGCGGTAAGCGAGGATGAAAATCACAAGGACTTTGAAGTTACAGGTACAACGCAGAAAATCTCAAACAATCAGCTTTTTGTGTCAACAACGGGATACACTGAAAATACCGATAAAAATTTCGGTGCAAAGTTCAGAACAACCGAAGAAAAGGATTACGATATATGGTTTAAGGATTGTATCAATGCACCGAAATTTCTAAATCTTCCAAAGGGCGAAAAATTCGTAAAATATATGATGACGCAGGGGCACGGTTATTTCGGTAATGTTCAGACATTCTATCAGTTTGACAAAACAGGCGGTGAATATGTCAAGGTGAAAATTAAGCTTTCCGATTTTTCCCGTCTGTTCAATGAAAACGGAACAATGACTTCTGAGCTCAGCGACGGTTCTTACAAGGATTTTGATTTTACATACGAAGATTTCGGAACTGACAGCATCGGTGTTAATTGCTATGCGGAATCCGGCGCATATGCGACAAGCGGAGGTGCGGTAACATCCTTTGCTCCCGATAAGGACGGCTATGCTGAAATATATGTTTCAAGACAGCTTGGCGTAGATACAAAAGTAATGTCATACCGCTATTGCAGACTTAAAGACGGAGCTCATTGCGATTACGGAAGAATCGGAGATACTCTGGTCGGTTTAACTTGCGGTGATACGGATTTAAACGGATACATTTCTGTTACTGATGCAACGCTTGTTCAGAAATATGTTGCAGGTATTGAGAACTTTGACAAGCTTCAGCTTTTTAACAGTGATGTAGACAATGACGGCGAAATCAGTGTTGTTGACGCAACCTTGATTCAGAAGTATATCGTTGGGTTGATTTAAACAAAAATAATGGTACAAATAATATTGTAATTTAAATGATATAAATGTTACAAAGTAATTGCAATTCTGTATCTCATTTATACAGTTTATTTTCATCATAAATTTTCTGTCATTAC
>ENA-OOWH01001451-OOWH01001451.1-human-gut-metagenome-genome-assembly--contig:-NODE-1451-length-14027-cov-6.268466_pt1 | contig 14027 bp, 10 predicted proteins | sample MGYA00241576_ERZ501321 | MGnify/ENA primary metagenome ERZ501321 (study PRJEB25962, sample SAMEA2042733) | human gut metagenome | biome: human gut; feature: human-associated habitat; material: faeces... | reverse complement strand
AGATAATAAAATGGCATCAAGCGAAAAACTGAAAGCCTTACAGGCTACCATGGAAAAGATAGAAAAGAACTTCGGTAAAGGTTCTATCATGAAAATGGGTGATGATAGTGTTGAACAAGTGGAAGTGATTCCTACCGGCTCCATTGCTTTAAACGTGGCACTTGGCGTAGGAGGATATCCTAGGGGAAGAATCATCGAAATCTATGGTCCGGAATCTTCCGGTAAAACGACTCTGGCTATTCACGCCATTGCCGAAGCACAAAAAGCCGGTGGTATCGCCGCTTTTATTGATGCCGAACATGCCTTCGACCGTTTTTATGCAGCGAAATTAGGCGTGGATGTAGACAATCTCTGGATTTCTCAACCGGACAACGGAGAGCAGGCCTTGGAAATAGCCGAACAGTTAATCCGTTCTTCCGCTATTGATATTATTGTTATTGACTCCGTAGCAGCATTAACTCCGAAAGCAGAAATTGAAGGCGACATGGGTGACAATAAGGTAGGTTTGCAGGCACGTCTGATGTCACAGGCTTTGCGTAAATTGACCGGTACAGTCAGCAAAACACGTACAACTTGTATCTTTATCAACCAGCTCCGTGAAAAGATTGGCGTCATGTTCGGTAATCCGGAAACAACGACAGGTGGTAACGCATTGAAGTTCTATGCTTCTGTACGTATAGATATCCGTGGCAGCCAGCCAATCAAAGACGGTGAAGAAGTTCTTGGTAAACTGACTAAGGTGAAAGTGGTGAAGAACAAAGTAGCACCTCCTTTCCGCAAAGCAGAATTTGATATCATGTTTGGTGAAGGTATTTCTCACTCCGGAGAAATCATCGATTTGGGCGCAGAACTGGGAATCATCAAAAAGAGCGGTTCATGGTATAGCTACAATGACACTAAACTGGGTCAAGGACGTGATGCAGCCAAGGTATGTATCAAAGATAATCCCGAACTTGCTGAAGAATTAGAAGGATTGATCTTCGAAGCCTTGAATAAAAAATAAGTTGTCTCAACCGATTCAACTATAAATAATATAAGCTGTCTCATTCGATGTTTTGAGACAGCTTATTTTTAGCTTAAACATAAGAAATGTCCCCCATCTGAATCCTCGCAGTACAATTCAGATGGGGGACATTTCTTTCACTTTTTACACGAAATAGATATAGGCTAATGTACTTAAACTTATGACCACCCATAACAAAACGCCTTGGATCAAAGGTTTGACACCGACAGATCTTAGAACATCCAAAGAAAGGGAAGCACCTATAAAAAACATGGTAATAGTCAATGTCTTGCGTGCAATTCCATTGATGGCGGCACCTAACTGCGGCACGCCATTCAGCAAATATGTATTCGCAATCATAGCTAGAATAAAGAAGAAAATAAACCAGGGAATACTTATCTTCTGACCTTTACTTTTAAATATAAAAGAAGTGGCGAATGCCATTGGTATGATCCAAAGAGCACGAGTCAACTTGATAGTTGTAGCAACCTTCAGTGCTTCTTCACCATAAGCAGCACCTGCTCCCACCACAGAACTGGTATCATGAATAGCAATGGCAGCCCATGTGCCAAACTGATGTTCGGTCATATCCAAAGCATGTCCGATAGCCGGAAAGATAAAAAGCGCAATAGCATTCAGAATAAAGATCGTTCCCAATGCCACAGACATTTCACTGTCTTTAGCTCTCAGCACCGGCCCTATTGCCGCAATAGCACTACCACCACAGATAGCAGTTCCCGAACTAATCAGATAGGAAGTATTTCTGTCTATCTTGAAGATTTTACGACCAATAAACCAGCCGATGAGCAACGTGCCTACCACAGAAATAACAGTAAACTCCATCCCTTCTTTACCGGATGCCAAAGCCGACTGAAGATTCATACCGAATCCCAATCCTACTACAGAATATTGCAGCAAATATTTAGATGTCTTTTTATTAAATTTGGGATGTGCCTGTCCGCAGGTTAATGCGAAAATAAGTCCGAGAAACAAAGCTACCGGAGGAGTCACCCATGCGGACCATGCTTGTAAACCAGGAATATAATCTAAAAATAAGAAAAAAGTTAAAGTAGAAAGTATTGCAACGTAAATTGTCTTGTTGTTGGTTTGCAACGTTTTTGTAGCGCTTGAAATCATTTTTTTATCTTTTTATAATTTTGCGGGTGCAAAGGTACGGCAAACAATCAAGACAACCCAATTGTTTCTAATTATGTATTATAACTTTTTGTTATAGCCACTTCTCTTATTGTTACATTATGCTCCTACGATGTCCTTTCCAAATGGTGATAATGCTAACGCAGCCAACTTAAAGTGCTGCAAACCAAAGGGTATCCCAATGATGGTGATACATAGGACAGCTCCAAAAACCAGATGTGACAAACAAATCCAAATACCACCCAAAAATATCCATAAAACATTCATCAGTATATAAAGGCATCCGCTTGAACGCCCACCACTCCTTACTTCTTTTCCAAAAGGCCACAAAGCAAGTCCTGCCAACTTCAATGTTTGCATACCGAAAGGTATACCTACAATTGTAAGCATCATCAATATACTTGAGATTAAATACTCCACTGCCGTAAAAATACCGCCAAGCAATAACCATAACAAATTCATTAAACAGCCCATAAGTATCAGTTCTAATATTTATTTAGTATTTTCTTTGTTGTCTCATCCAGCCTGCCTTGAAAATACAGATCAATTACCTTTTGAAATAAATCATCAGAAGCAACTTCATTAAAAAGTGTCATACACGACAGCACTTTCATTGCGTCCAATCCTCCGAATACATCTACCGCAGTCTTACCTTTCAGTTGCAAAAATACTGTTGTTATTTCACGGAGTCTCACTCCCAAAATGGGATGAGCAAGATATGCTTCGGCCTCCTCTTTACCACAAATTCCATAATACTGAGAATTATAGCTCATTCCCAGTCCTTTTAACTGAGGAAATATGTACCAAATCCAATGAGAATATTTTTTCCCATTTTTCACTTCTGCAAGTGCTTGGTTATAAACACCTTGCTGGGCATCTAGAAAACGCTGTAATTTATAATCTACCATATATATCTTCTCATACCACATTCTTGATGTATACAAAGATATGTGTATTTTGCATATAATTGATAGATTATTCTAAAAAAGAACACGAATCAATCCTTTAGCAATCTAAAGATATCTTTGGATTACTAAAGGATTAATGGAAGAAATGTAATTCTGAAATAAAAATTACTCTTTAACAGGTCTAATTGCCATTTTAATCATACTTGCATTCCAACTAGCATTATAATAATAACTTGTAGAATTATAATAGAAAACATAGCCAAAACGTCCATAAGTATCACCGTAAGATTCTCCAACCCAATAATAACCACTATTCTCGTCCACTAGCTGTGTAGCTCCTGCCGGTCCACTTGCCGGAAGCATATAACCCGTAGAGAGTAAAAAGATGCTATTTCCGTTACTACCTGTTACTTTCATACCACTGACTCCGTTTATTGTTGCTCTTGTCCATGTACATTTCTTAATCAAATCTATTTGCTCAGCCTTATTGGGCAATCTCCATGAGCCTCCCCACATTGCACGTGCTATGTCATATTTGCTTCCACAGATATTATCAATATTAGGAGCCTGATAATCAGGCATAACTCCTACATTATCAACATCTCCCCATAGAAAATAGCCACCTTTCTCCGAAGATGTTATTGCTCCCAAATTAAATGAAGCCCACCTCACACTAAGTCCTAAATTTACAGCTTTATAAAGTGATTGTTCTCCCAAAGGAATAACTATTTCTGTTCCATCTTTGAGTATTAATCTGAGTTCATCTTCCGTTGCCTCTACAGATTCAAAAAATGAATCACCATCCATTCCAGAAGCTTTAACTGCCTTCCCGTATTCGTCAAGCAATTTGGAATAAGTATAACCTTTATCATAGCTTATGATCCAATATCCATCAGAGTCTACTTTCAATAGTGGCGTGATAGCATCCGTTCCTGATGCAGGAATCTTGTTTCCATCACTATCATTAAGCCATGTTGTTTCACCATTAATAGTTTGTACCCAATAGTATCTACCGTTATAATAACGGACATTGATTACGGGAGCATCTTTTCCATTAATCCCATCTTTTCCATCTGAAACCGTGATATGCGAACCATCTGAAAATGTGAGTGTATAGCCATCTCCCAATGTAGTAACATTGGTTAGATATAACCTATTTTGAAGTACCCCTACTAAAGCACTAATCGATGTAATATCATTATTCAATGCTTTCAATCGGTTCTCAATAGAGGTCACTCTGTCATCTAAAGAATTAACTCTATCCCATAATTCGCTGTCATCGTATTCGTTACACGCAGTTGTGCACATTAATAACAGCACAAACTGATAAATAAATCTAAATGTTTTCATTTTTTTATTTTTAATCCAAACTTAGAATCGAAGATTTCGACTATCTGATTTTTATGAGTATATTTTATCTATTATCCAAATACTTATTTGCCGTTTTAGTCTATTGTGCAGCAATACTTACCTTAAAATATCCATCAGGGAAATTCTGTATGTAATCCCCACTAAAGTAGAACTGCACATATGCTACATCTCCTGAGCCAACATATCTCAACATAGGATCATAAATTTGACCAGTTCCTATAAGTGATAATGTTCCACTACCGGTAAGCTTATAATTTGAATCATACACCTCATAACGCAATCGCTTGCTATAGTTTACATCATTAAAACTACCAAGATACTCTAAATTTATATGCATATAGGTGGATTTCCTATTGAACTTGAACACATCCACATCTCTAGTAGAAGACAATGAGAATTTCATTGACTGCCCATCCTTGATGGTGTTTGCGTTAGAGAAATTATTGTTATACTCACTCTCTATATATTCTGGTATTACATTTACATAGACTCTCTCATTTCCGCTACTTAAACGTGTTATGTATCCTGTTGGTTTAATTCCAACTATACCTGTTTTCAATCCTGTAGCAGTCCCATCTGCATCAATAGAAATTACTGATGGTTCAGAAACAACATTTACAGGTTCATAGAATACAAAATCACTCAGATTGCCAAAAATATTCAACACAGAACTACCTTGCTTAGAAGTATAGCTGATTTTCTGAGATTCTCCTACGGCCAAAGTTAACATAGGATAAATAGAGTAAGTCTCACCTGTATTACTCCAAGAGAAATCAGATATTCGAGAATGAACAGTATATTCTTTAGATACTCCACTATTTTTATCTTTAACAACAACATTTGCTTCTCCATAACCTACAATTTTAACAGTTGCATTGCCACCACTACCACTGACTGTCAAGACTCTGATATCAGAAGAACTCCATTCATAATCCGTTACAGCATCACTTGGTTTACAAGTGACAAAAAAGTTATAACTATCACCTACATAAGCATATAATGTTCCATTGAACAGTATATCAAGAGCAGTAACTTTCACTACCGTTGCCTGTATGACGGTTACTGTTTCCGTCTTCTTTCCATCCGAAGAAGTAAAAGTTATCTTGCCAGTACGGCTCTTACCTGTCGTATTGGACATTATATTAAATTTCTTCATACTGTTTGATATAGAGCGTGTAGGTATTTCTGTAATCCAATCATTAGAAATTGACACACCATAGTCGATATTACTCTTCAGTTGAACGTTAATGCTTGTAGTATTCCCATCAATATTATAAGAAGACTGAGTAAGTACAAGAATTGCGCCACCACTCTGATAAACCTTCAGAGTATCACTGATGTCGTTGTATTTGAAATAGATTTCACCTTCACGCTTATCATATTCATCACTGCTTGCTACAGAAAATGCAGATGTTGTTTTTGATAATCCACGATGAACATTAACTGAAGAGTTAGCCCTACTAATCCAGCTGTTGCATGAAGGAGGAATTTCAATAGAGTACTCAACATTACTATTAACATCAACAAAAAATGTTCCACCATTTTGGGGGACTTCAACCTTGTTGTTTGAAAGCAGTATAGCATCCTTCTGATTTTGCTTAATGGAAACACTTTCTTTCTTGTTTCCGTTGGCATCTTTGAATACTATAACAGCCTCACGGTCAGCATATGTGTTATTTGCACTTATCTCATAGACAAGAGTATGGCTTGAAACTGCACGAGATAAATTTGCAGATTGAATCCAATCAACATTAGGCATATCTATTTCATATTCAAAGTTGCTGCTGATGTCAATTGATGCCCGTCCACCATCACAGCCAAAAGTATATTCATTTTGAGAAAGAATAAGAATAGCAGAACCCGTCTGATACACCTTTACTGTTTCATCCGATTCGCCGGAAGTGATAATGATTTCTCCTTCACGTTTATCATATTCTTCACTTGGGGATATTGCAAAAGAATAAAAGCTAGTAGACAAGCCACGTGTACGTTCAGAAATAACTGGTTCAATCCAAGTCCTGCTATTTTCAGCAACAGTCACATTATAATCAATATTTGACTTTACCTGTAAATTAATAATTCCCCCATCTTTATCAACCTCAAATCGATTCGATGTCAATGTTAAAGCATCTTTTTGTTTCTGATTGATCATGATGCTTTTAGTTAATTCATCAACACTGAGCTTTAAAACAACATTCCTGTCATCATATCCAGTATTACTAGCCACCACAATAGTTAATGTGACATTTCCAGCTTTACCACTCGAAGGAGACACTGTACACCAATTATCCCCATTCTGCGTCTCGGCAAGGGAAACTGACCAGTCCTTGTTAGTGGAAAAAGAAATTGTAGCCCGTTCACCTTCTGATGAGACATTGATTCCTTGACTAAAAATTGTCTCACATTCAGATGTAGGTACGATTTCTGTTTCTACTCTAACTTCATTCTTTTCGTTCTCTTCACCGCATGAAAACAAAAAGACAAGACATAAACACATTAATAATAATGTTATTCGACTAATTTTAAATTTACGGTTCATATTATATTACTTTAAAATAAACTCTGCTGATGAGATTCCATATCTTTCTCCAGTTTCTGATAATAAATCTCATTAATAGAATCAAATCCTAAACGCAATCCAACTAAGTATACTGCTAGTTTGTACTCCTTTTCATATAGCCTCTTAAAACTATTTCTACAATAATCTTTCATTAATGATTGATAATTTGGCAATGAAAACAAATTTAATAAGTAAAAATAAATAGGTATCAAAATATATTGTCGTATACCTTTCCGTGTACATTTCTCAATATATCTCTCTGCACATTTATTGTTCTTTAATTCACATACTATATATTCAAAATCATATCTACTCTGTCGATCAATTAGATTCAAAACTTTTAAAATCTCTGTTTTCGGCATAGTAAGATATTCTTTTTTAAAAGTATAGTTAACAAAAACATGAACCGAATCATAAAAATATCCTAGGCAATTACTGGGATATGGCTCGTGACGTTCATACATTAATAAATATTGCCAAATTGAGCTATTCTCATCCAAATTTTCTTTTTGAAATCGATAATTTGTGACCTTAATAATCAAATCCTCATCATCTAAATCCTTTAAAGGTTTTTCTACTTTAATACCCAAAATCTCTAAACAAGCAGATGCACCTTTGCACATATTTTCACTAAATAAAGACTGAGAGAAATCATCTACATAAGTCCCCCACAATGGTTCTACAAACTTTATCATTTTATTAAAGCTCATTTCCATATCTTTTTTAGCAACTAAATCTAATGGAATAATCGATTGTACTTCTTTATATTCAATATTATTCTTGCAATCTCTTTTAAGCCATTTCCTCTCACGAAGAAATTTAATAAAAACATATTCACTTGTATAATCAAAAGGAGATACATTCTTCAACAGCTCCCTTATATATTCTTCCGGTACACTATCATTGCCGGATATAGTTTTCACGTGAATAGTGCATAACACAATATATCCTTTCTTAAACAGAATATTTAAATCATTACGATGTATAATGCCCAAGTATTCATATCTCATTTTAGCCATAATCAAAAATCTATATTTATATCATCCGACAAATTGGGATGCAATTCATTACTTATCGAAATATTTGCACATATAGTGCTATCTGAACTAAATAAAGAAACATAACTTAAAGGCATGCCTGTATAAGTGATGTATAGATTATTTCTGCTCCGGCTCATTGCAACCATAAACAATTTCTGAGTAATATTACTATCTCCAGGAATATATAAGTCTGTATTTGCAAATGGAATAAAAACATTATCAAAATCCAATCCTTTTACACCATGATAAGTCATAATAACAATACGTTTATCGTTTTCCGCAGCTAATAACGATCCATAACTATTTACAACGCATTCTATAGGAACTTGATTTTCCTTTAGATGATCATTAAGCCGTTTAAAATAAGGTTCATAATATTGATCAATCCATTTTTCCCATACAGGTTTATGTTCTAACTGCAAAACGGTATCACAAAATTCCAATACTTTATCTTTAGTAGGAAATAATATTGCACAACTCTGATTACGATTAACAAACTTACGTGCCTCCCTCATTATATATTCGACTTCTTGATCCACAAATTCTGCTTTGCATAAGCGTATTTGCGTATCTCTTTTAAGCATATACCTCTTTGCACTAAAAATATTCATCGATGGTATCATTTTCTGAATTGCAGTGATTATAGAACGAGTTAACCTATATACGTATAAAAGTCCCCAATCTTCAGAATCAATTAATTGAGTAATTTTCTCAGGAATAACTACAGCTTCTTGATATTGAGGGTCCTTTGAATAAATAGATTGGTTACTATCTCCCGCTACAATCAGCATATACCTTGTCTGATCTTTCATCTTTATCAAAATACAAGATGTTAAATCTTGAACCTCATCACAAAAAATATAATCATATTTTCTCTTTGTTTTTAAGAATTCATACATCGTGACAATTTTCACATTTGTTATATTCAACTCTGCAAGTTCAGCTTTGCAAAGTTCTATCAACGAATGAGTAAACACCACTAATAATATTTTTGCATTTTGAGTAGCCTCATTATTCAATAAGTATTTAATGGCATATACAAGCAACACCGATTTTCCGCTTCCCGGAAACCCTTTTATCCAAATATTCTGACCAACATAATGATTATCTTTCAGTTTCTTTAGAAAATCCTTTTGTTGAGTATCCAAACTTTCTTCTGTAGGTATTCTAGTACTCATAATTAGTCTCCTTTCACCGCTACTGTATTATTAGAATTATAAAAATCATCCAATGATATCCTTTTTGCCTTTTTTCTGACCTCTTCAGCAAAAATAGACTCACCTAATTCCTCTGCAGCACTTGGTAACCAAGTATAATCTACATCACTGAGGGTACCATTATCATATTGAGCCTTCCATATATTATAAGCTTTCTTTATCTTTTCTACTCCTTCTATTTTCTTTCCTTCTTTTTTTTCATACTTTCCAAGTTCAAATAAAGGATGTGGCTTATTCGGGCACATTGCTAAAGATTCGTGAATATATTTTAAGAACATTGAAGTATCAATATTTTTATAGCGATAACCCAAATTAAAAGCAGAAACCGCATCCTTACTATATTCATAAGCTTTTTCTCCGTAACGTAGTGCTTTCCTATTATTTCCTGCAGAAGAAAAGCAGCATCCTAATTTATTATAACTAATAGTACCAGGATATAATTCATTACATTCCTCATAAGTTTCAGCTGCCTTCAAATTTAGAGTTGCGTTTTCGTAAGCTTTTGCCAATTCCAACAAACATTCTTTTGATGGTACTCCTCTATTATTAGCTGTTGTATTATAAGCTTTTTTCTCTGCTCTCAATGCTATCCTCTCCTGTGAAGTTAACTCTTTATTTGCAAAAGGATTAATTGCACTTACTAAACAAGTTTCACTTCCAACCTTGGCATTAATTGTCAGTAATTTATCTGCAGTTAATTCTAATTGCAGCTTAATAGGCGTATCCAAAGAAAATCCATTTTGTTCATTTGAAGTTATAACCAAATTAGTCAATATTTTATTCTCATTACTGATACAAATAGGGAATTCTACAGTTTTTTGGCCTTCTTTTACAATAGCAAGATTATCTATTTCAATAGTATCCGTCGGCATGACAGTTCCGGCAGGAACCAAAGTCATTAGCTGATCATTCTTAGTAATTATACATATTGGTTCACTGGTTATTGGCTGTACTATATTCTGTCCAAAAGAGTTATAGATGAACGAATGAATTGATGCACCTTTAGACACACAAGTCTGAAGATCAGGAAATAACAATAATTTGGAATATGGCAACCATGATTTCAGAGCGGCTTGTACATAAGGATTAAGACTACTCCCACCCACCAATAAAACATAATCAACATCATCTACTTCTAATCTAGCCTTACGAATAGAAGTTTTTACACAATCATAAATACTATTATATATTTGTTTTTCTTTTTGAATAACATCGCTTTTCTTCCTTGTGAAAACTTTCATAAGTTCTGCGAATTGGATAGATGTTAAAAAAATCTCATCCATGTACAATACCCCTTTGGATGTATTAATTCGAATATCCTTTACAGAAACTTTATATTCTTGTTCAAGACCTGACAAATCGAAACTATCCCTCATTAGACTTATGGCTTTACATATCCTTATTTTTAAGTTTTCCGCAGTAGTCAAAAGAGCATTTATGATTTTTTTCTTCTCAGACATAATAAAGATATCCATATCTAAATGGTTGTGAGACAAAAGTTCAGGGTACAATATCTCATAAGCAATGTATCTATCAATATCATTTCCTCCCAATTTTTCAAATTTAGATATTGACAAATTTTTAGAATATACTCCCTTATAATCTACACCTATTTCTAATATTGAAATATCACATGTCCCAGCTCCGAAATCAAAAACTAACATTTTAGGATTAATATCTTTAGGAATTACCACTGCTTCATTATTCATCTCCGATTCATGAATATAGTTTAAAAAAGCTGCGTTAGGCTCATCAATCAAGGACTGTTTGCTAACATCCATTTGATTGCTTATTAAAGCATCAACCAAATCGCGTCGTTGATTCGCCTCGAACGAAGCAGGAATACTTACTGCATATTTAATATTCTGACATAGTCCTTTTTGTTCGACATAGGATTCTATCTCTTTCTTTAAGAATCTGAAAAATAAAATAGTAGCATCCTTTGCATTTTGGATTCGGACAGATTTATCTTTACCCAAAATACTATTACAATATTTTGCACCTAAATCTTCTCCTAACTCCATCTTAAAAGAGTACCAGACATCCTTGTTTTTTTCTAATTCATACTTTAAGTTTGCAGCTCCCTCTCCGACAAGTACCCGATTATGATAAAGAGCTATAACTGTAGGCACTTTTTCTCCAGTAAAGTCCGCACCATCACTTTGCTTCTGTCGTAGATTCATTACTTCAGTTACAACTATTCTCTTTTCATTATCAAAATATGAATAAGAAACTACTGTAGTTGATGTTCCAAAATCAATTCCCACGTAAGTAGCTTGTTCCTTATGAATTGTGCTCAAATCCGCAGTTACAAGATTCTCCACTGTCAATAAAATAGGCATAATCTCTAAATGTTAAAATAACAACGTTTTTGTGTGTGTTTAGAAATTAGTGAATAATTATATATTCATATTAAAAGTAATAATGTTTATCAGTATTAGTCTATTATACTCCAATCTATCTTTATATATATTTTACCAAACCATTCATTAGAAAAATTAAATGAAAGATACTTCTAAAGAAAAGTAATAAAACATATTGCATATATACTTTTTTAGTATTACTAATATGTTGTTTATAATCTTCTCTAATATTAGAGTTACTGAAGCAGGATTGCTGATATACAAATAACACGCACAAGGAATTTCCTAAAATCTACGATTACACTTTCCATAATTTACTCAAAATAACCAGCAGATTCCCGAACCGGACGGTTCATTAATTAGATAAGTAATACTATAAAAGAAAAAGCGCGGGAATCTGTACCTGTTACTCGTCCCGCTGTTTGAGGCCTTCGAACTGCCCGTAGTAGTCTGAACGAGCAACGCAGAAGCCCACGCCGATATGTATAACAATCCACGTATACTTTTATTTCAAAGTACACTCAAGGGTATAAACATATCCCGTAGACATCTACTGTTGCTTTGTTTTGACTACTGCTTAAAGTGTTCGAAGTTTCAAACAGCCAAAGACAAAACGTCAAGTAAACGTCTTTCTTTATATAATATATCTCCCACACCACCCTAACCTCACGAATTGAGGTATCGGCGTGAGAGACAATGCAAAACTATAAAAATAAAATTAAATATCCTACTTCATGCCATTCTTTTTCCAAAAACACACATATCTTGGGCAAAAGCAATCCAAACTCATTTAAATATTACCTCCTATTACTTATTCCCCAATCTATTAACAAATAAATTATTCTTTATTAGTAGTAAACTTGCTTTTATCAAGAAGATAAGTTACCTTTGTTTAATAGTAAACTATAAATGCAAATTCCAATTATACAAATGCAAGTTGCAACTTTAAAAACGCAACTTGCATTTATAAAAACAAAAGCATCAATTATAGTTTATAATTAACCAATAAGAACTTTAGTATTGGAAGAAAGGAACTTTACCTCTAATACCAAAGAATTTATCTATTAATACTTTAGAACCAAGACAGTATGGCACGATACATTATGGAAGAGATGCCCGACATTCAGAAAACGGGCAAAAGAATTACTTATCCCAAGTTTGCACGGATAGACAATGCAAGCATTAAGGAACTGGCGCAACGAGTAGGAGACGTCAGCGGCTTCAGTGCCGGAGACATAGAAGGCGTATTGCTCCAGACCGCCATAGAAATGGCGCATCTGATGGCGGAAGGACGCTCTGTGAAAATAGACGGAATAGGGACTTTTACCCCCTCACTCGCCCTATGCAGAGACAAAGAACGAGAAGAGGCGGAAGAAGGCGCCAAACACCGAAACGCACAAAGCATCTGTGTAGGAGGAGTGAATTTTCGGGCAGACAGAACGATGATCAGAAACATTAATGAAAGATGCCGGCTGGAAAGAGCTCCATGGAAACCACAACGCTCCTCTAAAAAGTTCACACCGGAGCAACGGCTGACATTAGCCCTGAAATTTCTCGACGAACACGCTTTCCTGACTGTACGGAATTACCAAAGACTAACCGGACTGCTTCAGACAGCTGCTACTAAAGAGCTGAAACAATGGGCTGATCTTCCGGAATCCGGTATTGATATTGCAGGAAGAGGTTCGCACAGAGTCTATGTAAAGAAGAAAGTTGCCACTGAATAAAAAATAATATATGATGAGAGATACCCTGAAAATAGATGAGAGATAACTAAAAATGAATGAGAGATAACTGTTTTTAGGCGTATTTTCACTATAAAATGATGAGAGATAGGTTCTTGCAGAAGTATCTCTCATTCGATAAGAATCTTATTATCTGATATTTAAGAAAAAACAATGAGAGCAATGAGAGATAAAATCTTTTTTTCTTTTTCTGTAGAAGGTAAGATTCGAATGAAAAAGCAGCGATTATGACCGAATTGGAAAATAAACGCACAAAAATGGAATAATCATCTTAAAAGAACTATCTTTGATATTTGATTGTTTGAGGAGCTAGAATCTGAAAAACAAAAAGAAGCAAACTTTATAGTTATGGAAACAGTGAAACAAATACCATATGGCATGTCCAACTTTGAGGACGTAATCATGCAAAACCGCTATTACGTGGATAAAACAATGTATATTCCCTTATTGGAAGATCAAGCCAACTACCTGATATTCATTCGTCCTCGACGTTTCGGCAAGAGTCTGCTGCTTAGTATGCTCCGGTCATACTATGACCTTTCACAAAAAGATAAGTTCCAGCAACTATTCGGCAATCTCTGGATCGGTCAGCATACAACTCCGCTTCAAGGCAAATACCAAATACTTTATCTTGACTTTTCCAAAATCGGTGGCAGTATTGATGA
>ENA-OOWH01001440-OOWH01001440.1-human-gut-metagenome-genome-assembly--contig:-NODE-1440-length-14110-cov-2.936535_pt1 | contig 14110 bp, 15 predicted proteins | sample MGYA00241576_ERZ501321 | MGnify/ENA primary metagenome ERZ501321 (study PRJEB25962, sample SAMEA2042733) | human gut metagenome | biome: human gut; feature: human-associated habitat; material: faeces... | reverse complement strand
AATCCCCGCCATAGGATACTTTTTCCCATCAGTTCCTTCAAGATATGAATGAAGATATAAAAAGCCTCCACATTCCGCAATACAGGCAATCCCACTGTCTATCACTTTTTTTACACTTTTAATCATACTCTTATTTTCTGATAATTCTTTTGCATATCTCTCAGGATATCCACCCCAGAAAATAACTCCGTCTGCATCATGCGGTATTTCATTGTCATGTATCGGGCTGAAATACATAATCCTGCATCCATTTTCTTCCAGAAAAGCAATATTGTCATCATACAGAAAACAAAATGCTTCATCTTTTGCAATTGCAATATTCACACAAGATTTACTGTCAGTTCCCACATCTTTTTCAGCTTCGTATTCTATTTTTTCCGCTGTTTTTGCAAGTTTCATCACTGCATCAATATCAATCGTCTTTTCCATTACATCTGCCAGATGATCAAGTTTTTCATCAAAACTTTTTATTTCATCTGCACCTACAAGCCCAAGATGCCTGCTTTCAATATGAAGTGACGAATCTGACGGAATATATCCTAATGGCTGTACTCCAAGTTTTAATGCACATTCTTTTGCATATCTGTAAAGTTTCTCAGATAATCTGTTAAATATGACACCTTTTATATGGCTTTTTTGCTTCATATTAACAAATCCTGAAAGGACAGCTTCAAGCGATGATGACATGCCCTTACAATTTATTATAAGTATTACAGGTGTAGATGTTATATCAGCAATTTCATATGCACTTGCCCTCTGCGTAAATCCCATCCCGTCATAATAGCCCATCACGCCCTCAATAACCGCTATATCACATTTATCCGCTTTTTTTGAAACTATCTTTCTTAAATCTTCCGGCTTACAAAACCATGAATCAAGATTTCCTGTTGGAATTTTTAGCACTTTTTTATGAAATGATGTATCTATGTAATCAGGTCCGCACTTAAATGCGTGAATGTTCATTTTTCTGTTTAAAAGACACTTTAATAAACCGCATACAACTGTTGTTTTTCCACATCCGGACGGTCCGATAAAAGCGGTCACGCAATTCTCACGAATATTCATGTTTACATCCTTGAGTGCATGGTTTTCACCGTAATACAGGTTCAGATCACGGACAGTAATTTTTGTTCGTTTTTCCATGTTTCTCTCCTCATCTGCAATGGTTTTCTCTCACTGCAATTATCCATTTCTTAGGATTTATGAATATTATAAAGAGAGATTGTAAAATGCACTGGACTGGGAATGTAAAATTTTTGCAAAATCAATGTAATGGATGTAAAGTTTCTTGATACGCCAAATTTGCAGGTTGATGTTTTAAATATAAGATTTCTCTAAGTGACGTAAGAAGGGGGACATTTCTTCCTGTTGGTTGGAGAAAATATAATTGAAAGACATCCCGATAAATTAATTGATGATAAGGCCCTGTATCTATAGATGAAAAATTAAAGCCTAAGGTGACGTTTTCTCGAAATTTTAATGCTAGAAATCTGGACATGTCACCTATATGGTAAAAATTGCTTCTCCGGATACCGCTTTTTTCATAAAAGTGGTACCTGAAGAAGCAATTTTTGATCTATAGAGACTTTCCGGTATCTAAATATTAAATTTTCGGTATATAGGTACCACAACGGTATCTTTTACATGAATTTTATCGGCATAGAAACCACGCCGATATCTTTCCGATGAATTTACCGGTCCATCTTTTCCACAAACATGAGCAGAAAACTGATCAGAAGCAGTCCGCTCGATACCCAGATCATATGATATCCAAACCGGATAGAGAGATTTCCTCCAATACCAGCCCCAAGTCCGAAAAATAAAATAATGCCAAAATAATACAGTGCCTTTTTTAATTTTTCTGTGTCATGGGTCTGCAGATAACCGGTAAATGCTTCTGTTCCGCTACGAAGATTTCCGATGCACATTGTGCTTGCATAAGAATATCCGCTTACTTTCCGGAACGTCTGTACCTGCATTGCACATGCAAACGATACCAGCACGGTAGCCAGCAGATCCAGGTGTTTTGGCATGAATCCAACAAAAAACAGAATCACAATTTCCATCAAAAGCACACCCTGCCGCCAGTGCAGTTTCTTAGCATATTTAAAGATCACATGAATCTTCTCTGCAAAAAAAACGCCCGACGCAAATGCCAGAAGCGGTAATAAGTATCGTAACACATCCAGCCATTCTCCCATCATCAGGTGCGTACTCATCAAAACAATATTTCCCGTCTGTGCGTTGGAAAATACTTCCTCACGCGTAAAGTATGTATACGCATCCTGAAAACCTCCGGACAGTGCCAAAAACACACTTGTGACAAATGCTTCCGACATTTGGACGTCCGCATTTGTCTTAGGATTTCCTAGTTTCATCACTTCACATCCTTCTTTTTAATATATAAACTCTATATATTATAGTGTGCTTTTATACAAAATTCAACCTAAATTATAAGAATGACCGCATATGAATGCTTAATTCTTCTTCCTGTTTTATCAATTTCTTTGCAATATCCTTTGTTTCCTCATCTGCAGCCTGATACTGGTTCAGATAACGGCTTAAAGATTTTACTCCCATGTTACAGCCGTCCGTTATCAGATCTGCGATCGTTGCATCCGATTCATCCATGGCAAGTTTTACATTTGTTTTCATCCAGGACATTCCCTGTGCCATCGGATTTGGATCTTTTCCCGTATCGTGACATTGTTCGAGTTTATTCTGAATTTCTTCTTTCAGTTTTTCATGCCCTTCTTTACATATTTCCAGCAGTTTTTTTAATTTTTCATTGGTGGTTTTTTCGAGGACCTCCCCGATGGATGCCGTTCCCATCTTGATTCCCGCATCACATTCTCTCAATAATTTTATAGTATCCGGTTCCGTCATTTCTTCCTCCTTTATGAAATTGGTTTATTACGGTTTCCGTAATGATTGTCATTCATAAGTATTCCCGGATTTTCTGTTAAATATTTTCAGGCACCTTTTCTTACTATAAATTTCTCATTATATGTTGTTACGGCTTTCAGCCATTCGTTTGCTGCTTTTTTGTCACCGCTTGACTGGGCGATGGCGTAACCGCTTACTAACAGGTCAAGGTAATGCGTGTTGTACTCATCATTCAGGACACGTTTTTTGACCTCGTCCATTTCCCTGGTGGCACCTGGGGCAAGTACCCTTTTAAAACGGGAATTGCCCTGGTAAATACTCCGGAGTACCTGGGACCCGATCATGTTTTTGTTTGCGATATCCCTTTGCCCCTTCTGGGTACCGTAGTATCTTCGATCTCCAGCCATTACTGCCAGTTTTAACTGATCTCTTTCATGATCTCCTTTTGGTGGTCTTTGGTAAACTCGCTTAATTCGTAAGACCGGATTCTTTGATTTGCAAATACGGGAACTGCAAATCCGTTTTTAACCAGAACAGCCAGCCTGTTAATGACTGTCTTATTACTTACCGACAATTCTCTGCTGACCTCAATCGGAGTAAACTCTCCCCGATAGTTTCTAATCAGAAATTGCAACAGTTCTTTTTCTTTCCCCTTCAAGAACGATAAACTTCCGGCAATGTCTTCCTCTTCGGAAGCAAGCTGTAAATCGCAGACCTTTCCGGAATAGAGTTTTACCATCCGCAGGAAATAATTAATCCAGATCTCAGGATGTGGCGGGTTTTCTCTTCCAGAATAATACAATGCAGGAAGCCCCATCTGGATAGATTCGTAATATTCATCAATATCGTATGCAAAATACTCCTCCAGAGATCCAATTCCATTAAAACCGTAGCCGTTCAAGTCCATAATATAACCGGATAACAGTCTTGCAGTTCTTCCATTGCCATCTTCAAACGGATGAATTGTCACTAATTGGTAATGTACAACAGCTGCTACTATCAGAGGGTGGTCATCCGTTGTATTTACATATTCCACCAATTCATCCAGAAGCTCCGGTATGTCGCAATATTCCGGTGGAATATAATCAAGATTTCCCGTCTTGGAATCATACACGGCAAACAGCACCCCGGGAGGCATGGATCCCCTGAGTCCGATTTTCTCCTTGGAAGCACCCTTTTCCACCAATTTCTGCACATCCAAAATAAGCTTTTGGGAAAATTTTTCTTTCTTGCTTACTTTTTCCTCAAGATAATTCAAAGCGAGAAAATAATTCCGCACTTCCTGCTCCGGTTTCAGATAATGCTTCCTTTCATCGCGCTCGATTACTTCATCTACCTGTTTTTCCGACAGCGGATTGCCTTCAATTTTGTTTGAAGCGTAAGAACTTTTTTTCTTCGAATTTTTACGAAGCCTGTTCATAACTGGTTTGGACAACTTCACGGATGATACCTTGTATCTGTTGTGCTCGATCTCTGTGATATAACTTAAAATCTCATTTGTTAATGTCACCTTCATCATACAAAAAAAACCTTCCTTTCAAATAGTATTATACCCAGATCGAAGAATTTTTTCCATTAAAATTCCACTATTATTTCACTATTTTTCACTATTTTTACACTATTTTTCATTAACCACATGCGCAGACCCCGCCCCGGTTTCCTGCCACCAGAACACGGGTAGCTGGCGGGGCGCGAACCTCGCCATTCTTGAATTGGATTCCGGGAAAGAGATCGCGGTGAAACCATCTGAGATTAAGATTTTGGAAGAATAGCATTTGAAGGGAATATGTCAAGGAATTTTGTTTCTTGTCTTCCCATTCAATTTTTGGTACAATAAGTATGTAATCGAACAGAAGTACGGATGCGATTTTCCGATTGTTGACTGCCCTCTAGTATTACGAAAGAGAGGGTGATGCCCTATGAGTACATCAGAAGTATTAACTTTGCTGCTTGTAGTCTTCGCGGCACTGTCTTACATAGACAACCATAACAATAAAAAGAAATAGCATCCTCTACCCTCGCAAAGTTTAGGATGCTATTTCTTTATGAAATATAATTAACTGAGGGCAAATCGGAAATCTCTTCCGATCAGCTTCTAACTAGATTATAACGGAAGGCGCTTGAGAAATCAAGTGCCTTTCGTTTTATTGTGGGATAATCAGTTTTCTAAGAAACCCGTAAAACAGCCATTGACTGATTTCACAGAGAAATTTATAATCCAAGAAAAAAGCAATTACAAAAAGGAGAATGTGCATATGACATATACGGTTGGACAAATGGCAAAAATGCTTGGGCTTGCGGGTTCCACGCTGCGATATTACGATAAAGAAGGCCTTCTTCCCTTTGTGGAACGTTCTTCCGGCGGTATCCGGATGTTTCGGGAGAAAGACTACGAATGGCTGCAGATCATCGAATGTCTGAAAAAAGCAGGAATGTCAATCAAAGATATCAAAAAATACATTGTCCTTCTGCAACAGGGAGATTCCACAATTCAGGAACGTTTAGAGTTATTCCAGCACCAGCGCACCGTCCTGCTGGAGCAGATGGCTTCCCTGCAGCAGACACTTAATACCCTGGATTATAAATGCTGGTATTACGAAACCGCATTAAAAGCCGGCACCACCGATATACTGCAAAACATGCCTATAGAAGATATTCCGGAACAGTTTCAGGAGGTGCGGCAGAACCTGACGCATGTTCCCATGCCTACCAGCGCATAGCTTTTCAAAAATACGCAAAAATCCTTCGGAAGCGGTTTTCCGAAGGATTTCTTTATATATATATTTATCTGCGGTTGACATCAAATTTCTTTGCCAGCGCTTTGGTAAGCAGGTTAATGCCAAGAACAATCATCAGCAGAACAACAGCAATACCGAATGCCACTCCGAATTCACCCTTGGTCGCGCTCAGGTAAAGCTGAATGGTAAGAGTTCCGGCCGGCATTTTCGCCTTTGTAAACAGATCGGCAAAGCTCTTCGGGAGGAGACCCGAGCTTCCCGCCGTAAACAACAGGGCTGCTGACTCACCGACAATTCGTCCGATGGCAAGAATAACACCGGTGATGATTCCCGGCATCGCTGACGGCAGTAAAATAGTCCTTATCATATGCCACTTTCCGGCTCCCAGACCGATGGCACCGCTGCGGTAACTGTCCGGAACTGTTTTTAATGCTTCCTGTGTATTACGTGTAATCAGTGGAAGCACCATCAGCGTCAGAGTAAAGGAACCTGTCAGGATAGAATATTTCAGATGAAGTGTCTGTCCGAAAAACATCATACCAAACAGACCAAAAATAATGGACGGAATACCTGCCAGCGTCTCGGTTGCGAACTCAATCATGCTGACCAGTTTTCCCGGTTTTGCGTATTCATTCAAATAAACCGCTGCACCAACACCGATGGGGGTAGCAATCAGCATGGTTACAATTATGATATAAAGCGTATTTACAATATTTCCAGCAATACCGGTTGTTCCTTTTAACACCGAAGTGACACTGGTAAGGAATTCCCAGTTGACGCTCCGGATACCTTTGACAAATACATACACTATGATTCCGAGAAGCAGCGCAACGGAAAGAATTGCACACACATAGATGGCAACATAAGTAAAGAAATCCGCCGGATGTCTGGTTTTCGTACGAATACTTGTATTACTTCCTGTCATTTTTCAACGGCTCCTTTCTTCTCTACCTGCGCAAGCACCAGATTGATGATCATAATAAAGATAAACAGTACCAGACCTACGGTAAAGAGTACTTCCCGGTGAAGCCCTTCCGCATAACTCATCTCGCTGACAATCTGTGTGGTCAGGAAACGTACCGAGTTGAATGGAAGCGGCAGATTTACCGAACCTCCGGCAACCATATTGATTGCCATGGCTTCTCCGAGCGCACGGCCGATACCAAGAACCACACCTGTCATAATACCGGATCTTGCTGCCGGAATCATAACTTTAAATATCGTCTGGATATGTGTTGCTCCGAGGGCAAGCGAAGCAGATTTTAAATGTCCGGGTACCGCACGGATGGATGAAACACTGATATTGATTACCGTAGGCAAAATCATGATTGCCAGTGTCAGCGCACCACCCAGAATGGTATAGCTCCATTCCAGGAAGATATTAAAGAACAGATAACCAAACAAACCATATACAATCGAAGGGATACCGGCAAGAGTATCAGCAGTTACACGCACCAAGCTTACCAGCCTGTTGCCGCGGCTGGCATATTCGACCAGATAGACCGCCGCAAATATACCAAGCGGAGTTGCAATAGCCAGCGCCATTACTACCATCAGCACTGTATCAACCAAAGCAGGAAACAAAGAAACATTTTCTGAATTATACTGCAAAGCAAACAAACCTGTTTCTATATTTGGCAGCCCCTGCCACAAAATATACCCCAGTAAAAAACTCAACACCATGAAAGTAATCAGCGCTGCAGCAATCACACAGCCCAGTAAAAACAACGACAGCGGATCGCGTCCGCATTCATGCAGCTTACGGTTAAGCTGCGCTTTTAAACCCGTCATTGCTGCACCACCTTACCTTTCAGGTACGAAAAAGTCAAATTAATAATCAGGATAAATACAAACAGAACAACAGCCGTTGCAATCAACGCATCACGGTGCAGATCCGCAGCATATCCCATTTCAATGACAATATTTGTTGTCATCGTGCGCACGCCCTCTAAAATACCTATAGGCATTCTGGCCTGATTGCCTGCGACCATAATTACAGCCATCGTCTCTCCGACGGCCCGTCCCATTCCCAGAATGATCGCCGCCATAATCCCCGACTTGGCAGCCGGCACGACTGTAAAAAATACACTGCGGACATGCCCTGCTCCTAAAGCCAGAGCCCCTTCATAATAACTGTCAGGCACCGCACGCAGCGCGGCTTCAGCGACGCTGATCAGTGTCGGCAAAATCATCATGCCTAAAAGCAGTGAAGCCGTAAGCATACTGCTGCCGGTACCGCCGATATGTTCACGGATAAACGGGACCATCACTACCAGTCCGAAAAAACCATAGACAACTGAAGGAATACCAGCCAGCAATTCTACAGAAGGCTTCAGCACATTGTATATTTTCTCAGGACAGAAACGCGCCATAAAGACAGCCGTCAAAATCCCGACCGGAACTCCAACGACGATCGCTCCCAGCGTAACGTACAAGCTGCCCAGGATCATCGGCAGAATGCCGTAGACATCGTTGGCAGGACGCCATCTTTCTCCTAAGAAAAAATCTGCAGCGCCGATCTTACTGATAGTTGGCAGCCCGTTGGCAAACAAAAACAGACAAATCATAGCTACTGTAGCGATAGAGGCACACGCCGCCAGCAGAAAAACAAACTTCATTATTTCTTCTTTACGCTTCTCCATACTCCCTCACATTATACAGGCGGCTGCCCCTAGAGGCAGCCGTTAGTTTACAGTGTTCAGTTTTATCTGCTTACAGTTTATTCCATTCAGTAATCTTGCCGGTAAAGATCGCTTCGACCTGTTCTTTTTTCAGATCGCCGACTTTGTTATCTTTATTTACGATTACCGCAATACCGTCAGTAGCGATAACAGTTGCTTTTAAGCCCTGTTCCAGCTCGCTCTTCTTCAAGTCGCGTGAAGCCATACCAATGTCACATATACCGCTGACAGCAGATTTAACGCCGGTAGTGGAATCACTGCTCTGGATCTCGATATTAGCAGCCGGATTGATTTTCATATACGCTTCTTTCAGTTTCTCCATTGCCGGAGTTATGGAAGACGAACCTGCTACAACTACTTTACCTGCCGGTTTGGTTCCTTTATAAGGCGCAGCTTTGTCATCTTTTTGCTTTCGCCTATGCAGCCGGCCTTAGCTACTACCTCCTGGCCTTCTTTTGACATAATGAAAGCAATGAAATCCTGGGCAACTTCGCTCAAACCATCTTTCGTACAGATATTGAACGGACGGGCGATTTTATAAGAACCGCTTTTTACATTGGCTGCACTTGCTTCTGCACCATCGATTTTCAGCGCTTTTACTGTATCATTTAAAGAGCCCAGTGAAATGTAGCCGATAGCGTCTTTATTACCGGCGACAGTAGTCATCATGACCGAAGTATTATTGGTAATGGCAGCATTATCAGTAGTATGGTCGATTTTTTTGCCGTCAGCATCCTTCTTCTCAATACCGAACAATTCTATAAAGGCACCGCGTGTACCGCTTCCATCCTCACGGGAGATAACAACGATCTTACTGCCTGCTGCCGCATTATCAGCCTTCTTTTCCGATTCACTGCTGCCGCAGCCGGTAAAAATCATCGTACTCATTGCTGCTAATAAAATACCTGCTGCTTTTTTGTTCATTTTCATCACTATAGCCTCCAAAATTTTTATGATTTATTTTTAGTTTTCTGACTATGGCTATAGCATATCCCAGCAAAGTAAAATCCGTTAGCGCAGTTTTGTAAAATCAATGTAAAGTTTGTAAAACGAACTGTTTTACAAAAAACAGCCTCCAACAAGTAATAAAACTTGTTGGAGGCTGTTAAAGATTATTTTTAAAGCGGAAGCTTGACTGAAATCGCTTCGCCAGCTCTGAACAGTATGGCATCTAACGCCTTCTGTGCAACTGATCCGCTGCCGATAAAGAAATAGTCAGTAGAATCTTCAGCTTTTATCAAATATTTTTTATTATAAAGTTCTTTATCATTCTTTAAATCCACGATCCGCAAAACCAGCCCGGTTTCCACATTTTTATCAAAATATATAAAATTAAAATATGTTTCTTTTGTAATGGGCTGCAGCTCGGTATAAACAAAATAATCTGCCCCGCAGCCATCAACCTACGCCGTCAATTCTGCAAATGAAGCTTTTTCAAATGACTTTTCTTTGAAGTTTTCACCATAAGGTTCAGCATCGATTTCAAGATAAATTCCTTCGATTTTCTTCTGCAGCTTTTCCAATGCTATTTGGGTAAGCTTTTCATCATAACGTGTTCCGGCGATATTGTTAAACACCAAAAGCACGCTGCTTTTCTGTCGCAAGCTTTTAGCCGCTTTAGCTTCGCAGGCCGCAGTAAAAAATACAAATATCATTAAAAAGACCCCAATAAGCCTTTTATCAAAATATTTTTTCATTATAGAACCTATTTTTTATCAGCAGCTACCGCAACAGGTTTTTCTTCCGGCAATCTGACAGTTAAAACAGAAGTGATCTGTTCGTTGATCTTATTCAGGGCTTTCATGGCAACCGATTTATTACCTATGCCGCCGATCATTGTGCTGTCGGAAGCTTTCTCAGTAAACTTGCCATTATATAAATATTTACCATTTACCAAATCAATGATTTTCAATGGTACAGTAGTCGTTATATCTTTACCAACTGTAAAGAACGTCACTTTGTCTCTTGCTATAAACGGCTGCACTTCAATAAAAACGACATAATCAACATCTTCACCTTCAAAAGCATCAACTATATCGGCTCTTTCAGCCGTAGTAATATCAACAATACCAACTTTGTTTAACTTTTCGATATATGGTTCACCATTGATATAAATATATTTATCATCATTGATGCATTTTTCCAAATTGCCTAAAACCACTCCATCTACTTCGTCATTATAAGTAGTTTCGGCATTATTTACATAAAGCACAGCTACTTTAGGCATATTTTCCATTCTTTTGGCTTTTTCTGCCTGATATACCGGGTCGCTCTCCACCCTGATTTTTTCCATTCTTTCACGCATAGACACAGGAGCGTCAGCAGGTTCTGCAGCAAGTGCCGTAGCTGTGCTGAGTGCAAAGATCATAGTTAATAAATACAAAATTACTTTCTTCACCATTATCCCACCATTCTTATTTTTATGGACTTCCATAAATTCTTTACTGTATCTGATAATTTATCACCTCTTAATTCTACAGGTAAAACTTCACCCAATTATTATTCTTACAGCAAAAACACTATGCAAATACACTTTAAAGTTTTGCTTGTATTTTTATAAATAAATCATAACACACATACATATATCCAGCAATACTGTTAAAATAAAATTACAAAAAATAATCTTATCACACATTTTTCAAACAAAGCCATCTATGTTATAAAATCACAAAGCGGCAACACAATAAATATGTTGCCGCTTTTGCAGACAAACCTGAATACCTTGTTACGAATCATTAATCTTCTTTTTGAAGTTCTTCCTGTACATAATTAGGCAGAGCAAAAGCACCGAGATGTACCCCGGGATTATAATAACGATTTTGCAGCCCAAATTCAGACCAGCGTTTAAAGTCAGCATCTTTCACTGGATCAAGACCTTTAGAAGCAAACCCGAACAACCAGTGTCCAGAAGAATAGGTAGGCATATAAAATTGATAAACTGTTGCTATGGGAAATACCGAAGCAAGTTTTTTATGCGCCCGACGCATTTCATACGCATATTCTTTATAGTAAGGTGATTCGTGCTGATTGATCAAGATCCCCTTACCATTCAGCGCCCGGTAACAATTGCGGTAAAACTCGGTCGTAAAAAGACCTTCGCCAGGTCCAAGCGGATCTGTAGAATCGACGAGTATCAAATCATATGCCCCCTCAGGCGCGTCTTGTACGAATTTTAACCCATCGCCAAAAATCAGATTGATCCGCGGATCATTATCCAGCGCACAAGCAGTCTGCGGAAAATATTTCTGGCACAGACGTACGACACGTTCATCGATTTCGACCATATCTACCTGCTCCACTGTTTTAAAGCGGCAGACCTCACGTGCAGTACCACCGTCACCGCCGCCAATGATCAAGACCTTTTTGATGTCCGGATTAACTGCCATCGGCACATTACTGATCATTTCATGATAAATAAATTCGTCCTTTTCGGTAATCATAATCAGCCCGTCTAAAGTAAAAAATTTACCAAAGGTTTCCGAATCAAAAAAGTCTATTTTCTGAAAGGGAGTCTGCTCGCTATATAATTGCTCTTTGACCAAAATCGAAAGTTTGGCGTCGGGAGCGTGAAATTCAGAAAACCATAAATCCAGCATACTTACTCCTCCTTAAAGATTGATGCGGTCCATATTTTTGCCGTAGAAGATCTCGTCCATTTCATGACGCAGCTTGGCCTCAATCCGTTTTACTTCGCCTGGATGCAGCTGTTCTTTGCTAAGCCCGAACAGATAGTTATCAAGGTCGAAATCTTTGAGCTTACACTTGGTATGGAAAATATTTTCCTGATACACGTTCACGTCTATCATCTGGTAATGTTCCTTTACCAGCTCAGGGATATAATCTTGAATTGAAGTGATATTGTGATCTATAAACAGTTTATGTCCTGTAATATCACGCGTAAAACCACGCACACGGTAATCGATAGTCATAATGTCGGTATCGAAACTGTGGATCAGATAATTAAGCGCTTTCAGCGGTGAGATCTCACCGCAGGTAGATACGTCGATATCGGCCCGAAAGGTACTGATACCACCGATAGGGTTATATTCGGGATAGGTATGCACCGTGATATGGCTTTTATCTAGATGGGCTAAAACTGTTTCCGGTAAAGGGCCCGGAGCGGAACTGTTATCTTCAGCACCAACGCTGTGCAGACAGCCTTCGGCAATGAGGATAGTGACACTGGCGCCCTGCGGCTCATAATCCTGCTTGGCGATGTTCAGAATGTTTGCTCCGATAATGTTGGAAACATTTGTTAAAATTTCTGTAAGACGGTCAGCATTATACTGCTCGTCGATATACTGCAGGTAAGCCTCCCTGTCTGCTACCGTCTTAGTGTAGCAAATGTCGTACATATTAAAGCTCAGGCTTTTCGTCAGATTATTGAAACCATGTAGCTTTAATCTCTTTACCTCTTTCTCCAATTCAACAAATCAGCTCCTTGTCACCAAATTTATTGCAAGTTTGCAATATGGATTATATTTATTATATAGGCAAACTCTGGCAAAAACAATAAAATAAAAAAATACTTCCTACGTTACGTAGGAAGTATCAAAATCCAGTTTAGCGCATATTGATGAATTGTAAATCTACGCCGAAGTCGCCTGCTTTCAGCGTTTGGATAACAGCCTGCAGATCGTCTTTTTTAGCTCCGCTGACGCGTACCTGATCGTCCTGCATCTGAGCATTGACTTTCAATTTAGTCGCTTTGATCGCGGCTACGATCGCTTTGGCTTTTTCCTTCGGTATACCCTGCAGGATAGTAAGTGTCTGGCGAACTGTGCCTTTGGATGCCGGCTCTACCTTACCCAGCTCCAGGCAGCGCAGCGGGATATCGCGTTTAGCCATACGGGCACGCAGCATATCGATAATAGCGCTCAGCTTATATTCGTCTTCAGCTGCCAATTTGATACATTTTTCTTCTAATTCGATGCTGGCATCACTGCCGCGGAAATCATAACGCTGGGCGATCTCCTTTTTCGTTTGATTGACCGCATTGTCCATTTCCTGCATATCGACCTGCGATACAACGTCAAAAGAACTGTCTTTAGCCATGATGTCACTCCATTCGTTGATTTGTTAATAATAACATTATATCAAAAAATCGGGAGCTTGTCATTTCGTCAGCGTCACCGTATCGATCAGCTTACCGTCCTGCTTCAGGCTGGTCACTGTCAGCTTACCGTCATTAACAGTCAGCTTCATATAATTAGGCTGGTCAAGCACGCCGTCAAAAGCGACCTCCTGCGGCTTGGAACGCGAACCGGCCCAGGTTTTATCACCACTGCGGCCCGAAGAAATATAGATCGTTCCCTGTGATGCCACATTACCGTTTTTAAACGGAGCAGAACGGCCGTAGGTATGATTATGAGCAGAAAAAACTACATCGACATTGCCACGGTCAATAACTGGTAAAAGTGCCGAGCCCAGTTCATTGGGTCTGCCGTCCTGATAGCGGAACAGATTACGGTGCACCAACACGATTTTCCATTTATTATCACTGGCGGCCAGATCGCGCTCCAGCCAGCTCACCTGACTTGCGATCAGTTCAGGCTGCCACTCGTTTAATTCCTCCTGCTGCGTATCGATTACAGAAAAATGCACATCGCCGTAATCATAGCTGTAAGCCTGCTTCTGCAAACCCTCCGGCCCATTCAGGGGCAGATCGAACAAATTAAGATATAAATCGCCGCGGTAAGGTTTCCATTGCAGCGAATAATTTTCATGGTTGCCACTGATAGGAGCAACCGGAATCTGCGGCAACAGCCCGGACACTCCACGGAACCAACTGCGCCACTGGCTGTA